>OHSQ01000376.1_pt1 | contig 21363 bp, 18 predicted proteins | sample 1578661 | NCBI WGS metagenome assembly OHSQ01 (sample SAMEA3879534, study PRJEB24766) | human gut metagenome | biome: human-associated habitat; feature: feces | place: USA | collected 1985/1987 | reverse complement strand
CGCCGAACTTCTTGCCGGTGATCTTCTCCATCTTCTCGATATACTCCATGATCTCCGCCATGATCTCGCCGTTGATCTGGCGGCCGTCCTCGTAATACTGGGTGCAGGCCTCGGTGGTGATGGTAAAGCCCTGGGGCACGGGCAGGCCGATGTTGGTCATCTCCGCCAGGTTTGCGCCCTTGCCGCCCAGCAGCTCACGCATCTTGGCGTTGCCCTCGGTGAACAGGTAACAATACTTCTTGCTCATTGCAGTTCCTCCGTATATTAAATAGTTGTACCAAACATTGAGAACAATTTATTATAGTCATATTTTTTTTTAAAAGCAACCCTGTCGCGGATATTTTTACAAAAAAATGTTGTTTCCTCTGCGGACACTCGCCGTAAACCGATAACACATTTCCGTTTCCTCTATTTTCCGTCCTTTTTGGCGCAGCACCCGCAAAGCCGCCGTCCCGGCGCGCTTCTCCCGGCGAAACGGAGGGAAGATTTTGTGTCTTGCCTATTCCCCCACTCCTGTGGTATACTATTATATTGAATTAGTAGGCACTTTACCGGGAGGTACGCGCATGGTCCAGCTGCCCCAGGAAAACAGCATATTCACCCGCACCGTGCGCCGCGCCGCCGGGGAGGACCGTCTCAGCCACGCGGTCATCCTGACGGGCCGGGGTGACCTGACCGCCGCTGCCCGGTTTCTCGCCGCCGCCCACGTCTGCGAGGGGACGGACAGGCCCTGCCTGCGCTGCCGCCACTGCCGCAAGGTACTGGAGGGCATCCACCCGGACGTGATCCCCGTGCTGGATACAGAGCACAAGGAGCTGACGGTGGAGGCAGTCCGCGCCCTGCGTAAGGATGTGTACATCCGCCCCAACGAGGCCCGGCGCAAGGTATACGTCATCTCTGACTGCCGCCAGCTGAACCAGCGGGATCAGGATGTCCTGCTGAAGGTGGTGGAGGAGGGACCGCCCTATGCCGCTTTCATCTTCTGCGCCGACGCTCCCGCCGCCCTGCTGGAGACCGTCCGTTCCCGCTGTGCTCTGCTGAAATACGACGGGGAAGACGCGCCCCTCAGCGACGGTACCGCGGAGCTGTGCCGTGCGTTTGCCTCCGGGCGTCTGCTGCCGGTGACCACGGCGCTGCTCTCCCGCGAGCAGTCCCTGAAGCGCGAGACGCTGCAGGCCCAGCTGGAGGAGCTGTGGCGCGCCGCGGCCGAAGCCCTGCTGGTGCAGCAGGGCAAGGCGCGGCCGGATCCCTCCTGCGCGGAAGCCGCCCTTCTTCTGGCGGACAAGCTGACGGCGCGGCAGCTGCTGGGACTGTGCGCGGCCAGTCAGCGCTTTGCCGAACAATGTGACCAAAATGCGGGCGTGGGCCAGATATTGGGCGCCCTCGCCGTGAAATGGGAGGAACTTTTATGACCGATGTGATCTCTGTCCGCTTCCGCAGCGGCTGCAAGGAATACTACTTCGACCCCAAGGGGCTCACGATCCCCGCCGGCACCGACGTGATCGTGGAGACCGCCCAGGGCCCGGAATTCGCCCACTGCGCGGCGGGCAACCACCAGGTGCCCGATGACGCGGTGGTCAAACCCCTGCGGTCCGTCCTCCGCATCGCCACCGACAACGACAAACACACCGCCGCCTACAATCGCAGCCGTGAGAAGGAAGCCTTCGATGTCTGCAAAAAGAAGATCCAGCAGCACAAGCTGGAGATGAAGCTGGTGCGGGTGGAGTGCAGCTTTGACGGCAGCAAGATCCTGTTTTTCTTTACCGCCGACGGCCGCGTGGACTTCCGCGAGCTGGTGAAGGATCTGGCCGGCGTGTTCCGCGCCCGCATCGAGCTGCGGCAGATCGGCGTCCGCGACGAGGCCAAGATGATCGGCGGCCTGGGCATCTGCGGCCGGCCCTTCTGCTGCGCCCAGTTCATGGACGAGTTCCTGCCCGTGTCCATCAAGATGGCCAAGACCCAGAACCTGAGTCTGAACCCTACCAAGATCTCCGGTACCTGCGGCCGGCTGATGTGCTGCCTGAAATATGAACAGGACGCCTATGAGGATGCCATTAAGCGCCTGCCCAAGAACGACTCCTTCGTCCTGACGCCGGACGGCACCGGCAACGTCAGCGATGTGAACGTGCTGAAGGAGACGGTGAACGTCCGCCTGGATGACCGCACCGACGGTCCCCGCTGCTATCACAACTGCGAGGTCTGCGTCCTGCGGAACGGCAAGGGCAGCCGCGACGGTATCGCGGTCCCCGACAAGCGCCCCGAGCGCTATGTGGAGCCCCTGGCCGAGGAGGAGCTGCCCACTATCACCCTGCTCAGCGATTTCGACCCGGACGCTGCGGCGGAGAGCGAAAAGAAGCGCAGCCGCCGGAGCCGCAGCCGCCGTCGGAGCGACGGCGAGAAGCGCACGGCGGAGAAGTCCGCCGCCCCTGCAGAAAAAGCCCCGCGTTCCGATACCCCCGCCGAGGGCGGCAAGCCCCGCCGCGAGGGCGGTGATCGCCGCCGCAGAAGCGGACGCCGCGGCGGAAACGGCGGTGCCAACGCCGCTGGCAGCACCGGCGCACCCGCACCCAAGGCAGTCAAGCCCGCCGGGGACGGCCAGGGTACCGTGAGCGGTGAGAAGAAGCGCAGCCGCCATCGTCCCCGCCGCAGAAGCGGCGGCAGTAAGCCCAACGGCGGCACGGAGGCGTAAATCATGCGTAAATTCAACGGCTTGCTGCTGGTCAGCGATTTCGACAACACCCTGGTCTACACCGAGGAGGCCCTGCAAAAGTGCGTGGATATGCCCCCCGTCTCTGACGAGAACCGCGCCGCCATCGAGTATTTCATGGCCAACGGCGGCATCTTTTCCGTGGCCACCGGCCGCGCCAAGCCCGCCTTTGAAACGGTTGTGGACGGCATTCCCATGAACGGTCCCACCGTGCTGTTCAACGGCGCGGCCATCTACGACTTCCCGCAGAAAAAGTATCTGGTCACGGCCTTCCTGCCCGACTCCGTCCGGCAGCACGTCACGGAGGTCGTCACCGCCCTGCCCCAGGTGGCTGTGGAGCTGTACCACGATGACAACACCATCCACGCCCTGAACGCCAACGACGTCACCCGCCGTCATATGCACATCACCCACGCGCCGTCCATCGAGGTAGACACCATGGACGACGTGCCGTCCCCCATCAGTAAGGCCCTTTTCTCCACCGAGGAGGCGCACCTGCCCGCCCTGTTGGACTTTCTGGCCTCCCGGCCTTGGTACCACGACTATGAGGTAGTCCCCAGCGCCGTGACCCTGGTGGAACTGACAGCCAAGGGCGCCAACAAGGGCGGCATGGTCCGGCGTCTGGCGGACCTGCTGGATGTGGCACGGGAAAACGTGATCTGCGTGGGCGACCACGCCAACGACATCAGTATGCTCACCTGGGCCGGCCAGGGCTACGCCCCCGCCAACGCCATTCCCCAGGTGCTGCACACACCCGGCGTCCGCCGCCTGCCCGACTGCCGCGACAACGCCATTGCCCAGCTGATCCGTTCCCTGGACAAGCAGCTTTGAAAAAGAAAAAATCCAAGCCCCCTTTCGGGGCTTGGATTTTTATTTTATCAGGAACAATACAGACCGCGTTTGACCGCCCGGCCACTGTCCCGTCGCTTTTCATCAAAAAAAGTTTTTTCCGAAAACCCGCCGTTTTCCCCCATTAAAGCCCCTTTTTATAAGGTTTTCTCTTCACAGCAAGGTTTGTTTACAATTTAATCCTTGACGTGAGGGGAAAATCATTGTATCATACGCTTTGTAACTATTTGTAACTTTTAGGGGCTTACACCATGACGCAGGATCAACAACAGAAAAAAGCCGCCGGCCGCGACCCCAACCGGGAGCACATGACCCTATCGGAGCTGTGGCAGCTGTGGCGTGACAATTTAATGAGCTGGCGGAGCTTCTGCGATGAGCACCACGATCTGTTCACCCTGAACATACAAGCGGGCTTCCGCCGCATCGGTCGGTGGCTGTCCGATCTGCGCAGCAATGCGCGGGCTCTGGCGGCCGCCAACCGCGACAGGCGGTTCCCCGAATCCGAATACGGCGCAGCCCAGCTGTTCCTCTTCTTCCGCGGCAGCCTGGAGCGCCGGGCCGCCGCCATACGCGAGGGCTTCTCCAACCGGCGCAAGGCACTGACCTGGATGGGCGGCAAACGCCGCCACTTTTTTGAGAAGATGCATCTGCACCCGGTGGCATTCCTGTGCGGCGCCATGGCCATCGCCGCCGCGGCCACCGTTCTGTCCCTGTACACCCTGGGCGCTCAGGTGACCTATGACGGTCAGGACCTTGGCATCGTCTCCTCCCGCCGCGCCGCCGAAAAGGTGGTGGCAGAGCTGGAGGATGTCACCCGCGCGACCACCGGCGACGGCGGCTACACCGTGGATACGGCGCTGCTCACCGCCGAAACAGGCGTTTTCCCCCGCCGCGAGCTGATCTCCGATGACGAGTTTGAAGAGACACTGAGCGACACCCTCGGCGTGGTGGATTACGCCTATGTCCTGTATGTGGACGGCGAAAAGGTGGTGGCCACCACCCGCTCCGGCGCGCTGGAGGACCTGCTGGAGCAGCTGAAGCTGGGCTATGAGACGGCGGACACGGTGAACGCCTACTTCGTGGAGGACGTGGACATCCGGCAGGAGTACGTGGAGTCGTCCTACGTGATGAACCTGGGCTACATCGCCGAGATCCTCAACGAGACGAAGGAGGGCGAGGTGACGTACACCGTCACCTCCGGCGACAGTTATTACAGCATCGCGGAGAAATACGACCTGAGCGTGGAAGCGCTGATGAAGCTGAACTCCGGCTATGACCCGAAGATCCTGCGGGTGGGCGATGTGCTGACCATCAGCAACGCCGTGCCCTATCTGACGGTGGTGAACGTGGAGCGGCAGCGGTACGTGCAGGATGTGCCGTACCAGGTGGAGTACACCGACGACGCGTCCATGTATCAGGGTGAGTATAAGGTCACGTCCCCCGGCGTGTACGGCAAGGCGGACATGACCGCCAACGTGACGTACATCAACGGCGAGGAGACGGAGCGCGAGGTGGTGGCCAGCGTGACGCTGTCCCAGCCGGTGACGGAGCAGCAGCTCCGCGGCACGAAGGAGCGGCCCACCTGGTATCCCACCGGGTCGTTCTCCTGGCCCTGCACCGGCATCCTCACCAGCCGGTTCGGCTATCGAAGCCTGCTGGGCAGCACCTACCACAGCGGCATCGACATCGGCAACAGCTACGGCACGTCCATCTATGCCTCCGACGGCGGCACGGTGACGTACTCCGGCTGGATGAGCGGGTACGGCTATCTGATCATCATCGACCACGGCAACGGGTATCAGACGTACTACGGGCATAACAGCAGTTTGGTGGCGTCCCTGGGGCAGAAGGTCCACAAGGGCCAGCTCATCGCCCGCATGGGCTCGACGGGCCGCTCCACCGGTAACCACTGCCATTTCGGCGTCAAGTTCAACGGCACGTTTGTCAACCCGCTGAACTATCTGTAAACCGCAGCGCCCCTGCCCATCGGCGGGGGCGCCGATCTTTCCCTGCGGCAGGGCGCACGTTTCCGGGGTTGCAAAACCCAAAAACTATGGTACAATAGACCTGCGCCTGTATGTATTTCCCCGCCGGCGGCGGTGGAATGGAGAAACCGTTAAAATGAGGTGAAAAAGATGAAAAAACTGATCGCGCTGCTGTGCGCGGTGTGCGCCGCGGCCATGAGCCTGTGCGTCGCCTGTGCCAGCCCCCTCACCGGCGACACCAGCAACATGGGCCTGTGGATCACCCTGGTGGTCGTGGCCGTCATCGCCGTTGTGGTGCTGCTCATCGTGGGCAAAAAGAAGAAAAAATAAACAGCGTGCAGACCGCCCCGGACCAATGGCCCGGGGCGGTTTTTATTTATTTCGCTTGCCTTTTCTATCCATACATGGTATATTTTAGTTGTATATCCGTTAAAAGGAAAATTCTGGAAAAGGAGAGAACGACATGAAAAAGTTCATCACCCTGCTGCTGGCTCTGGCTATGATCCTGAGCCTGACTGCCTGCGGCGAACAGCCCACCGGCGCCGCCGGTGACGACGGTAATACCGTATCCGCGGAAAGCGATGGCCGCACCCTGTACGAGGCCGCCATACAGCTGGCCTGCGACGGCGATTTTCCCGGCAGCATCGAGGGCCTGAAAAAGGCTGTGGCCGCTGAGGAAACAGATACCTGGACTGGGTGGGATATTTATCTCGCCTATAAGCGCATGGCGCAGCTATACCGCCTGCTGGGTGATACCGAGGGACAGGCGCAGGCGAACGCCGATTGCCTTGCCGCCCGCGGCTTGGAGCCGCTGGGCCTCGATGATCTTTACTTTGAGGGCAACTGTTATTTAGATGAGTATTTTGACGCCTCCCCCTTTGGCAACTGGGGCAACAACGTCCTGATCTACGACCTGAGGGACGGGGATGAGTTTACTTTGGATGAGACCTTCCCCGAAAAGGCTGAGGAAATGGGCTTCGATGCTTTCTTCCAGTGGGCGGATGAGTGTATGCGTACAAATCTGTACGCCCTGGTCAGCGCCGCTTCATTTGATAGCGTGACTTTGGACAGCTATATGCAGGCCAATTCCAAAAAGGAGGTTCGGCTTGAATCACCGTTTGTCACCTTTTCCGCCTGCGGGGTAATGACCGGCATGACCCGGGAGCAGGTCTACGCACAGCTTCAAATGACGCCCTGGTGTCAAGCTCTTGTCGATCATTCCTCCGCAAGGTTTGATTGGAATCCTGTGGTATTCCCCGATGGTTCTGAGGAATATCGTTTGAGTGTCGACACCCGTAGAGCCTCTGAGGGCGACATTGTCTTTTTCGATATGTCGAGTCACAGCGGTCTTTCATTGAAATTCGAAAACGATGTGCTGACCTGGATGCAATACTATGAGACCAAAATTGACTGAAGCAGCCAAATAAAAGAGACGGCCTCGGCCGTCTCTTTTTATGCCTCTATTCAAACAACCCCGCCTGTCCCGGCACCTCCGTGTGCCCGATGGACTGTATCTGGCGGACATTCTCGGCGGTCAGCGCGTCGCTGATGGCCATCTTACGGATGATGTTCTGCACCGTCACGTCCAGCCCCGTGCCCTCCCGGTAGTCGGCAGGGAAGATGAAATCCACCCGTCCCTTGGCCAGCAGGTCCTCCACGCCGGCCCGGTTGCTGCTCTGGTACACGGCGATGGCCTGCCCGCCGTAGGACCGCATCATCTTCATACACGGCACGTCGGAGAGCCCGTCACCCACATAGATCATGTTGGTAAAGGGCACCCGCTTGCTGTCGTCGGGCATGGAGTCGTTCAGCGTCTTGTCATCGGCCACGTCCAGCACACCCTTGTTGATGCGGTAGACGAACTGGGTCTTGTTGGTGAAGTTGACGTCCAGCTTGGGCCAGCAGGCGGCACCCGCCTCGTCATAGTAGAACTCGCAGGCGTAGATCTGCTTGAACTCGTGGGCAATACCGCTGCCCTCAATGATCTCCTTCAGCCCGGAGGACAGCACATAGTGCTCGATGGTCACGCCCTGCTGCTCACCGAAGGCGTTGATCCGCTGAAACCACTCCCGCACGCCGGGAAACAGCTCCATGCTGCGGCCGCACGCCACCAGAAAGTCCCGCTTCAGGTCCTTGCCCTGGGCGCGGCACTCGGCGATCATGGTGTACATATACGCCAGCAGCCCGTCCATCCGGTTCTCACGGCCGAAGGTGTTGGCCTTGTGCCAGAACTCCGCCGGGGTGTATCCCAGGGCCGGGATAAAGGCGTAGTCCTCCATGTCCGTGGTACACAGCGTCTTGTCAAAGTCGTACAGCAGCGCGATGATGGGCTTTGTCATATCGGTCCCTCCGTGGAAAAAGGCGGCGCAAGGCCGCCTTTTTTTGTTGTGCTTACTTGTTTCCGCTGTAATTCCGTCCGAACTTCAGTTCATCCAGACTCAGCCGGAAATCGCTGGGGATGGCGCTGCCGTCCACCGGCGGCAGCTTGATGGTGGGCTCGTCGGTGACGGCGCTCCCGGCGCCCTTCTCCTCCGGCGCGTCGATGTACTTGCTGAGGATATCCTGCTCGATGGCGGACACCACATCGGCCTGGGGCTCAGCGGCAGGGGACTCCGGCTGCTCCGGCACAAAGTCCAGCTCCGGCAGGGACTTCAAAAAGGCGCTCTGGGCCTGGCACAGCTCCTCACTGCGGCGAATGAACACCGCGGTCTTCTCCTGTGCGGCCTGCAGCTTCTTCTCCGCCGCCCTGCGCTCGTCGTCCAGCCGATGGATCTCCGCCTGGGCCTCCACCTGCGCGTCGGCCAGGATCTTCTCCTTCTCGCTCTGGGCCTCCTGCACCAGCTTGGCGGCCATCTTCTGGGCCGTCAGCAGTGCCTGGCGCATGGCCTCCTCGGTGGAACGGTACTCCTCCACCTTCTCGGCCAGCACCTTCAGCTTGGCCTTCAGCGTGACATTCTCCTTGAACAGGGCGGTGTAGTCCTCCGTCAGCGCGTCCAGGAACTCATCCACAGACGCCATATTGTATCCGCCGCCGCCAAATGACGCCTTCGGGAATACTTTTTCGGAAACTTCCTGGGGTGTAAACATTGCCGATCCCTCCGTTATATGATTTCTTTAGAAGTACAATCCGTTGTTCTCCAGCTCATCGATCAGGTCGCCCATGATATCCACGGAGTAGGGGGTGATGATGTACGTGTTGGCCGCCACCTTCTTGATCTTGCCCTCGCCGGCATAGGCCACGCCGGACAGAAAATCGATCAGCCGCCGGGCCACGTCCTTGTTGGTGGACTCCAGGTTCAGCACCACCGTGCGCTTCTCCTTCAGATGGTCCGCGATCTCCGAGGCATTCTCAAAGCGCTCCGGCTTCACCAGCACCACCTTCAGCTGGGTGGTGGCGTGGATGTTCACCACCTTGTTGTGGCGGTCCTCGCTGCGGCGATCCTCACGGCGGTCGTCCTTGCGGTCGTCAAACAGGGAACGGGAGGACTCCTTTACCGGCTCCTCAAAATCGTCCTCATAATCATAATCCTCATCATCGTAGGGATGAATGATCTTCTTCAGCTCGTCCATCAGGCCCATGTGCAATACCTCCCGCGTATTATTTGGAATAGTCTCTTGCGCCGAAAATGGCGGTGCCCACGCGGACCATGTTGGCCCCCGCGCGAATGGCATCGGCAAAATCGCCGCTCATACCCATAGAAAGATATTCTAATCCATTATCGTACATTTTTCTGTTTATGTCAACATATAGTGCCTGTACTTTTTGGAAATATACCACATTTTCTTCCCGTGTGGCGTCCGCCGGGGGTATGGTCATCAGTCCCCGCACCCGCACATGGCCCATTTCCTTCGCCTGTGCCGCCGCGTTTTCCACCTCCTGCGGCGCAAAGCCGCTTTTGGCCGCCTCGCCGCCGATGTTCACCTCCAGCAGAATATCCTGCACGATGCCCAGCTTTTCCGCCTGCTTGTCCACCTCGGCCAGCAGCTCCGGCGAGCCGATGGACTGGATCAGGGCCACCTTGCCCACCACCTGCTTCACCTTGTTGCGCTGCAAGTGGCCGATGAAATGCAGCGGCGCGCCGCGATAGGCATCCTCCGCCAGCTTTGCGGTCATCTCCTGCACCCGGTTCTCGCCCAGGGCATCGATGCCGGCGGCGATGGCCTCCTGGCAGGCGGCGGCATCGTTCATCTTGCTGGCGCCCACCAGCGTGATATCCGCCCCGGTGCGGCCCGTCTCCCGTGCCGCCGCGTCGATCTCGGCGCGGATCGCTTCCAAATTTTCCCGAATAGACATCGCTTGTGCCTCCTTGTCTCTTTCGTATCTAAGCCGCGTGCGCCCGCTGGAGGCGGGTGCCGCCGTGTTTATCGGATGACCTTGCCGTCATACAGCTCGCCGGACGTGGCGATGACCTGATCGCCGGAGCGCAGGGTCTGCGTGTCCCGCACGCCCTCGGCGGGCTTCACCAGCGCATAACCCTCCCCCTGATATACCAGCTCGATCGGCCGGAAGGAGGCGTTCTCGCCGTCCACACAGTACACGCCGGTGGTGCCGTCCGCGCTGACCCGCAGCGCGTCGGCCGGTACCCGCAGTCCCTGATAGGTGTGCAGCACCGCGTCCGCCGCCTGATGACGCAGCAGCGTGGTCTGTGCCAGATACCGTGTGCTGGACAGCACCACCGCCGCCTGACCGTTCTCCTCCCGGGACACGGACACCACGTTCATGCGGATGCTCTGGTCAAAGCCCTTGGCCAGACGCACATCTACCCGGCCCATATCCTTCAGCGCCACCGCCTGCTCCGCCGGCAGCACCACCGCATAGTACCAGGTGTCGCCGTAGATCAGCTTACCCACGTTGCTCTGCTCCGCCGCCGCCTTCACGCCGTTCAGCTTGCCCGGCGTCACGTCCTCCAGAAACGCCTCCGTCAGTACGCTCTCGTACCCGTCGCACACGGCGGAATAGGTGCCGGAGGCCTTGGCGGTCACGGTCTTCGCACCGGACAGCGCGGCTTTCTGCTGCTGTATCTCACTCTCCACCGACTTGATCTGGGCCTGTATCTCCTCCTGTGACGTATAGCTCCCGTGGTCCCGCTTCAGCACGGCGGCCTTCAGCGCCGCCAGGTCGCTCTCCGCCGCGGCATAGTCCCCGGCGCTCAGCGTCTGGCGCAGGGTCAGGATGTCGCCGGTGATGGACGTATCCAGCTTCAGCGCCGCGTCCGGGTCCAGATAGGACGTCAGGGCGAACTGCAGCTGCTGCAGCTGCAATTCCAGCGTCTCGATGCGGCTGACGGTCTGCAGCGCGCTGTCGTCGCTGTACACCGTGGCCACCGTCTCGCCGGCGGCCACCCGCTGTCCCTCCTGCACGGCCCGGGACACGGTGCCGGTCTGGCCGGGCAGCGGCTCCTCCGTCCGCACCAGCCAGCCCTCCATGGAGATGACGTCCTCCGCCTGTGCCTCATAGACCAGCGTGATGGTCATCGGGTCGGCGAAGTAGTTGTATACCTGCGCGGCGAAGTACACCAGCACCGCCGCCAGCACCGCGATGGGCAGCACCTTCAGCAGCGGCGACGAGCGCTTGTTGCTCCCCGCCGGGATGTTCGTGTTGTTGTCTGGGGTGTTGTTCATGGGCTTTCCTCTTTGTCTATGTTCTCTTACTCCGCGTCCTCCCACAGCGTGACATTCCGCGCCGGCGCGATGGTGGAGATGGCGTGCTTGTAGATCACCTGCTGCCGCCCCTCGCTGTCCAGCACCACCACGAAGCAGTCGAACCCCGTGATGACGCCCCGCAGCTGAAAGCCGTTCACCAGGAACAGTGTCACCGGCACGTTCTCCTTCCGGGCCTTGGTAAGAAAGATATCCTGTAAGTTGTTTGTCTTCTGCATGATCGTCCACTCCTTGTATGTCTGTACGGACGATATGCACAATATCTGCCTCCGCCCGCCGCTATCAGCATACCCCGGCGGACAGGAGGAATTCTGTCGCATTTTGTAACCCCGCCGAAAAATCCGGCGTTTTTTCCCATAATATCCAGTGGATGGCCTCGTTGCGCCGCAGCCAGGTCAGCTGCCGCTTGGCGTACTGCCGTGACCGCAGCTTCACCTCCGCGATAGCCTCGGCCGTGGTGGCGCGGCCCTCGGCCACCGCCAGAAACTGCTTGTACCCGATGGCCTGCAGGGCCGTGGCGTCCCGGGGCAGGCCGCTTTGCAGCAGTGTCTCCACCTCCTGCAAAAGCCCCTGTGCCACCATCGCGTCCACCCGCCGGTCGATGCGCTCCTTCATATCCTCCCGGTCCCGGAAGGCCAGGCCGATGTACGCTGCGTCGTACCGGGGCGGTATCTCCCGGCTTTTTCTGTCGTGCGCCCCGATGGTCTCCCCCGTCTCGTAATAGACCTCCAGCGCCCGGACGATGCGCTTTTCGTCCCGCAGGTGCAGCCGCGCCGCGCTCTCCGGGTCCACAGCCCGCAGCGCCTCCAGCAGCACCTCCGCGCCATCCTTCGCCAGCTTTTCCTGCAATTCCCGGCGTATCTCCCCGCCCTGGCTGCCGGCGGCAAAGTCCTGCCCCCGCACCAGCGCGTCCAGATACAGCCCCGTGCCCCCCACCAGCACCGGCCGCTTTCCCCGCCGCAGGATGTCCTGCACACACGCGTCCGCCTCCCGGACGTACCGGGCCACGGACCAGCTCTCCGCCGGGTCCGCCACGGCCACCATGTGGTGGGGCACGCCCTCCATCTCCTCCGCCGTGGGGGCGGCGGTGCCGACGGTCATGCCCCGGTATATCTGCATGGAGTCCACGGACACCACCTCGCCGCCGAAGCGCTGCGCCAGCGCCACACCCATCTTCGTCTTGCCGCAGGCCGTGGGCCCCACCACGCAGACGACCTTGTTGTCCATGTCCTCACCTCGATCCGTTTTGGAAAGCGCCGCAGCGCCGTTATGGCCTGTAAAGTCGTGGATTTTTCGTTCTGCCGATGACAGGACGGCGCCGCTGTACTTTGTGTACAGCAAGCCGACCCGGCGATGGCAGAACGGAAGAGACGCGGCTTTACGCCCGTTTGAACATTTTTTCGATCTCGTATTCTCTCAGCTTCACCGCCACGGGCCGCCCGTGGGGGCAATAGCGCACCGCGCCGGACTGCACCTGCGCCGCCAGCGCCCGCAGCTCCGCCGGATCGCTGGTCATGCCGGCCTTGATGGCGCTCTTGCAGGCCACGGTGTGCAGCACCTCGTCCCGCAGGGCCGCCCGGTCCGCACTGTGCAGGCGCAGCTTCTGCGCCAGCTCCTCCAGCGTGGCGGCGGCGTCCTCGGCCCGCACATCGTCGGGCACCTCCCGCACCAGCACCGTGCCGTCGCCGAAATCCTCGCACAGGAATCCGCAGTCCGCCAGCAGCTCCAGATTTTCCAGCACGGCGGTGTATTCCTCCGCCGCCAGCGTCACCGCCGCCGGCGTCAGCAGCAGCTGCCGCATGGGCGGCTCCGTGCGCGCCTTCAGCGCGTCGAACCGCATCCTCTCATGGGCGGCGTGCTTGTCAATGAGCCACACGTTCCGTTCCGCGTCCTCGCAGATGATATACGTCTTCAGCACCTCGCCCGCCACGCGCCAGGGCTGCTCCGCCGCGGCGGGGCCCTCCGGCATGGCGATCTCCTGCTGCTCCGGCTCCGCGGCCGGGGCAGGGGAGGGCGTCGTCTCCGGTCGTTCCGCCGTTTCCTCCGCCGGTGTGCGGACCTCCGGCGGTGTGATGTGATACACCACGCCCGGCGCGGCCGGTGCCGTGAACGGCTTGTCCGGCTGGCACACCACGTCGTGCACCGCCATCACCGGCGTGACCGGGGCGGGAGCGGGCGCGGGTCTGACCGGCTCCGTAGCCGCCGGTCTTGCGGGTGCCGAGCCGATGGTCTTCCCCATGGGCAGCATCACCGCCTGCGAAGGCTTTGGCGCGTTCGGCCGTTTCAGGAATTCCTGTGCCGTCATGGTCTGATAGAAGGGCTTTTCCGCCGCTTTTGGCCGCCCCTCGCCGTCCAGCGCGTCTTTCACGGTGTAGTGCACCGCGTCGAACACCGCTTTCTCGGCAGCGAATTTCACCACCGTCTTGGCCGGGTGGACGTTCACGTCCACCTCGTTCACCGGCAGCGTGATGTGCAGCACACAGCCGGGGAACTTCCCCTTCAGCAGCCGGTTGCGGTAGGCCTCCTCCACGGCGGCGGTCAGCAGCTGGCTTTTTACCAGCCGCCCGTTGACAAAGAACAGCTGCCGCGCCCGGGTACCGTGTCCCGCGGCGGGACTGCTCACAAAGCCGCTGGCCCGCACATCGCCGCTGCCGCCGTTGACCTCCAGCAGACTTTTGGCAAAATCCCGGCCCAGGGCAGCGTAGATCGCTGACAGCAGCTGCCCGTCGCCGGGGGTATGCAGCACCTCCTGCCCATCCCGCAGCAGCTTGAAGGACACCTCCGGATGGCTGAGCGCCAGCTGTGTCACCACAGCGGCAGCCGCCGCGCCCTCGGCACTGTCCTTTTTCATGAATTTCATTCGCGCCGGGGTGTTGTAGAACAGGTCCCGCACACACACGGTAGTGCCCTCCGGGCACCCGGCGGCCGTGACCTCACCGGGCACGCCGCCCTCCAGATGCAGGGACGCGCCGCTGTCGGCGCCCCGCGCACGGGAGAAGATATCCAGCCGTGACACGGCGGCGATGGCCGCCAGCGCCTCGCCCCGGAAACCCAGCGTCCCGATAGCCGCCAGGTCCTCCGCCCGGCGCAGCTTGCTGGTGGCGTGGCGCAGAAACGCGGTAGGCAGCTGCTCCGGCGCGATGCCGCAGCCGTTGTCCGTCACCCGCAGATACGTCATGCCGCCGTGCTCCAGCTCCACGGATACGGCGGACGCCCCGGCGTCCAAAGCGTTCTCCAGCAGCTCCTTGCACACGCTGGCGGGGCGCTCCACCACCTCGCCGGCAGCGATGAGATCGGCGATATGGGCAGGCAGTTGTTGTATCTGCGGCATGGTATTCACTCCTTTTCTATTGCAGCTTGCTCTTCAGTTCATACAGCAGGTTCAGCGCCTCCAGGGGGCTCAGCGCGTCTACCTGCGTCCGGCGGATGATATCCGCCACGGCGCCCTCGGCCATGCCCTCCAGGGATACCTGGTCCTCCCGCGCCGCCGGGGTGTGGGGCTGCCGGGGCTGGCTCTCCAGCTCCCGCAAGATCTCCCGCGCCCGCTTGAGCACCGTGTCCGGCAGGCCCGCCAGCTTGGCTACCTCGATGCCGTAGCTCCGGTCCGCACCGCCGGGGACGATCTTCCGCAGAAAGACGATATCCTCGCCCCGGGCGTGGACGGCCACGTTGTAGTTCCGCACGTTGGGCAGCTCCTGCTCCAGCGTGGTCAGCTCATGATAATGGGTGGCGAACAGCGTCTTGGCCTTCAGCTTCCCGGCGCAGTGCTCCAGCACCGCCCGGGCAATGGACATTCCGTCGAATGTAGACGTACCCCGGCCGATCTCATCCAGAATGAGCAGGCTGTTCTTCGTGGCGCAGCGAAGCAGCTCCGACACCTCGGTCATCTCCACCATGAAGGTAGACTGTCCCGCCGCCAGGTCGTCGCTGGCGCCGATGCGGGTGAAAATGCGGTCCACCACGCCGATGTGCGCCCGCTGGGCGGGGACAAAGCACCCCACCTGGGCCATCAGCACGATCAGCGCCACCTGGCGCATATAGGTGGACTTACCGGCCATGTTGGGACCGGTGATGATGGCCACCCGGTCCTCCTTTGCGCCCATGTGGGTGTCGTTGGGCACAAAGAATGCGTCGCCCCGCACCTTTTCCACCACCGGATGGCGTCCCGCCGTGATCTCGATGACCCCGGACTCGTCCACCTCCGGCCGACAGTAGTGGTTCTGGGCCGCCACCTCGGCAAAGGCGCACAGCGTGTCCAGCTGCGCGATCAGCGATGCCGCCAGCTGCACCCGCGTCACCTGTCCCGCCGCCTCTGTCCGCAGCGCGGCGAACAGGTCGTATTCCAGCGCCGCGTCCCGGTCATGGGCGGTGAGCACCTCGTGCTCCAGGTCCTTCAGCTCCTGGGTGATATAGCGCTCGCCGTTCACCAGCGTCTGCTTGCGTATGTAGTCCGCCGGCACCTGGTCCTTAAAGGAGTTGCTCACCTCGATATAGTACCCGAACACCTTGTTGTACCCCACCTTCAGGGTACGGATGCCGGTCTTCTCCTTCTCACGGGCCTCCAGCTGCGCGATAAACCCCTTGCCGCCGGAGAGTATCCCCCGCAGCCGGTCCACCTCATCGTCATAGCCCTCGCGGATCATGCCGCCCTCCCGGACGGAGAACGGCGGCTCGTCCACCAGCACGGCGGCAATGCGCCCACTGATGTCCTCCAGCGTCTCCAGCTGCTCGTCCAGCTTTCCCAGCGCCCCTGTCCGGAACGGCGTCAGGCACCGCTTGACCTCCGGCAGGTGCTCCAGCGCCGCCCGCAGATTCACCAGGTCCCTGGCTCCGGCGGTGCCGTAGACGATCCGGCTCATCAGCCGTTCCATGTCGCCCATGCCGGTCAGGGCCAGCCGCAGCTCCTGGCGGCCCACGGTGTTGTCCGTCAGCGCCGCCACGGCATTCAGCCGCCGGTCGATGGCCGCCACGTTCAGCAGCGGCTGCTGCAGCCACATCCGCAGGTTCCGCGCGCCCATGGGCGTCTTGGTCTTATCCAGCACCCACAGCAGGCTTCCCTTCTTCTCCTTGCCCCGCAGCGTCTCCGTCAGCTCCAGATTGCGCCGGGCCGTCAGGTCCAGCTCCATGAACTGCCCCGTCCGGTACCACTCCAGCTTGTCCAGCTGCTTCACGTCGGTCTTCTGCGTCTCGTAGAGATACGTCAGCAGTCCGCCCAGCGCCAGCAGCGGTGCGCTCTCGTTCCGGGGCAGGTCCCGCAGCGCCGCCTCGCCGAATTGCAGCCGCACCTTCTTCTCCGCGTCCGACACGTCGAACCGTCCCTCCGCCAGCCTCTCCCGCCGGCAGGAAAAGCGCTCCTCCAGCGCGGCGGTCAGTGCCGGGTCGTCATAGGCCGCGGCGTTCATCACCGCCTCCGCCGGGGCGAAGCGCCCCAGCTCGTTGATCAGCCCCGTCAACCGCTGCGCCCCGGTGAACGCCGTCACCTGGGCCTGTCCGGTGGAGATGTCCGCCGCGCACAGTCCCGCCGCCGTGTCTGTCAGATACACGCCGCACAGATAGTTGCTGCGTCCTGCGTCCAGGCATGCCTCGTCCAGCACCGTACCGGGGGTGACGGTGCGGATGATCTCCCGCTTCACCAGCCCCTTGGCCAGAGCCGGGTCCTCCATCTGCTCGCAGATGGACACCTTGTACCCCTTGGCGATCAGCCGCGCGATATACCCCTCGGCGGAGTGATACGGCACGCCGCACATGGGGATGCGCTCCTCGTCGGACTTGCTCTTGTCCTTGTCCCTGGTGGTCAGGGCCAGGTCCAGCTCCCTCGACGCCGTCCGGGCATCCGGCCCGAACATCTCGTAAAAATCACCCAACCGGAAAAACAGCAGGGAGTCGGGGTGCTTCTCCTTCTCCTCCATATACTGCCGCATCATGGGTGTCAGCTCAGCCATAGCTCGGCTCCTTTCTCCCTCCGGGAAGTCTGCGCCTTACGGCGCGGGGCGCTCAGCCCAAAAAGCCCAGCAGGCCCAGAATGCCGAAGGTGGTGTACAGCAGGCACATGACCACCAGCAGAATGGTGATGATGCTGTACATGGCGCTGGTTTTCTTCGTGTGCTTGTACTTGCGGATATAGAACAGCGTGCCGCAGGTGATGCCCAGCGTCAGGGAGGACAGGTGGGTCATCACCGCGCTGTCCTTGAAGGCTGTCAGGCGCAGGATCAGGATCACCAGCACCACGGCAAACTCCGCGATCAGCGTCACATTCAGCCAGGTGGGCAGCTTCACCTTCTCCTGCTGGTTCACCTTCTCGGCCACCTTCTGGGCCATGTACGCGCCGGTGGTGTACCCGCCGTAGTTGCTGTTCTTCTTCTTGGAATGGATATTCTTATTGGGGTTGCCCTTGGCCTTGCGGATGGCCTCCTCCTGGTTGGCGTACTGGTTCACGTTGGCCTTGTAGCTGTTCTTTGCCATGGTTTTATTCTCCTTCTGTCGGTAGATTGGTAAGATAACGCCGCAGCATATCAAAAGCGTGGTGGGCGGACAGCGTCCGGATGCGCTCCCGATCGCCGCCCAGGGTCAGATGCCGCACGGTCACGCCCTCCGGCGTGGAAAGCCCCACGAACACGGTGCCCACCGGGTTTCCCCGGTCGTCCCCGTCGGGACCGGCCAGTCCGGTGACGGACACTGCCAGGTCCGCGCCTGTCAGCACACGGACGCCCAGGGCCATGGCCCGGGCCACCTCCGCCGACACCGCGCCGCAGCGCGCCAGCAAATTCTCCGGCACGTGCAGCACCTGCTGCTTCACATGGTTCGTATAGCTGACTACGCCGCCCAGAAAGGCCTGCGACGCGCCGGGGATATCCGTCAGCCGCTTGGCGATCAGTCCGCCGGTACAGCTCTCCGCCGCCGCCAGCGTCAGTCCCCGTTCCCGGCACAGCGTCAGTACCGTCTCCTCCAGCCCGGACACGTCCGCGCCGTAGAAATACGCGCCCAGCCGGGCCCTTACCTCCGCCAGCACCGGCGCCATCCGCGCCTCACAGGCACGCTCGTCCGCCCCGCGGGCGGACAGCTGCAGCATCACCTCGCCCGGCTTGGCATAGGGTGCCAGCGTCATGTCCGCCTCCCGCCGCAGCAGGTCGCCCAGCAGCTCCTGCACCTGCGGCTCCGTCAGGCCGAAGATATGCAGCGTGTGTGACCGCACCGTCTGTCCCCGGACCTGCTCCAGCCAGGGCAGCAGGCAGTGCTCGGCCATATAGCGGCACTCATGGGGCACGCCGGGCAGCAGCGCTGCCGTGGTCTTCCCGGCGGTGAACACGCACCCCGGCGCCGTGCCCACCGGATTGCGGAACACGGTGCACCCCTCCGGCAGATAGGCCTGCTGCATATCGCATTCCGGCATCTCCCGGCGGAATACCCGGTCGAAATACCGCCGCATATCCTCCACCACCTCCGGGTGGAACACCAGCGGCGTGTCCAGCGCGGCGCACACCGCCGCTTTCGTCATATCGTCGTAGGTGGGGCCGAGGCCGCCGGTGAACACCAGCAGCTCTGCCCGTCCCCTTGCGATGGTCACGGCCTTTTCCAGCCGCGCCGCGTCGTCGTCCACAGTGGTGTGGTACAGCACCTCCACACCGGCGGCAGTCAGCAGCCGGGAGAGGAACGCGGCATTCGTATTGGTCACGCCGCCGGTCAGCAGCTCGCTGCCCACGGCGATGATCTCCGCGGTACGGGGCATAGACGCGCCTCCTTATAGCGTAGGTTTGATCCGGATCATCTCGCGTCCGGCCATGGCCCGCTGGCACAGGCCCTCCACATCCAGCGCGCTCTCGTACTCCCGCGTCTCCTCCACGCTGGGCTTCGTCTTGGGGTGCCGGGGGGTGAACACGGTGCAGCAGTCCTCATAGGGCAGGATGGACGTGTCGAAGGTGCCGATATGGCGGGCGATCTTCACGATCTCCTCCTTGTCCATGCCGATCAGGGGCCGCAGCACCGGCATGGTGGTCACGTCCTCGCTGACGGCCAGCGCCTGCATGGTCTGGCTGGCCACCTGACCCAGATTTTCTCCGGTGACCAGGGCGCGGCACCGCAGCTCCAGCGCCAGCATATTGGCCAGGCGCATCATGAACCGCCGCATGATCAGGGTAAAGTGATCCTCCGGGCACTTGCGGCGTATCTCCTCCTGAATTTCGGTAAAGGGGATGATGAACACCGCCAGCCGGCCGCACCAGGGGGTCAGCTCCTCCGCCAGCTTCAGCACCTTCTCCCGGGCCAGCTCGCTGGTGTAGGGAGGGGAGGCGAAGTGGATCATCTCCAGCTGTACGCCCCGCTTGGCGATCATATAGCTGGCCACGGGGCTGTCGATACCGCCGGACAGCAGGCTCACCGCGTGGCCGCCCATGCCCAGGGGCAGGCCGCCCGCGGCGCTCTCGGCGGGTCCGTGGACGTAGGCCGCGTCCTCCCGTACCTCGATGTACACCGTCAGCTCCGGGTGGTGTACGTCCACCGTCAGGTGGGGGAAGGCGTCGTGGAGCGCGCCGCCCACCCACTGGCTCAGCTGGATGCTGCCCATGGGGAAGGACTTGTCCGCCCGCTTGCTCTCCACCTTGAAGCTCTTAGCCGCGGTCAGCGCGCCGCCCAGATAGGTCTTTGCCGTGTCAAAGATGGCCTCCTTGCTCTTCTCGCAGGGCAGCGCCCGGGTGATGGCGATGATGCCGAACACCTGCTTGCAGGCAGCGTAAGCCCCGGCGATGTCACAGGTCTCCTCCGCCGGCTCCACATAGATAGTGGACTGGCGGGAATATATCTTCCACTTGCCGAACCGCTGGGTGCGGCGGCGGATGTTGCTCATGAGCTTCATTTCAAAGCTGCGGCGGTTCAGGCCCTTCAGGACCACCTCGCCCAGCTTGCAGAGGATGATCTCGTGCATGGTGCGGTTTCTCCTTATTTTAGTATACTGCTGCGGTATTGGATGGCTTCGGCCAGGTGCGGTGCTTCGATGCGGGCGGCGCCCTCCAGATCGGCAATGGTGCGGGCCATGCGCAGAATGCGGTCATGGCTGCGGCCGGTGAGGCCCAGACGGTCAAAGGCGCTTTGCATCAGCCTTTCGCCGGCAGCGTCCAGCGCGCAGAACTGCCCGATCATGGCGGGGGGCATATAGGCATTGCAGGATACCTCCGTGCCGGAAAAGCGCTGCTTCTGCACCTCCCGGGCGGCGTTGACACGTTCACGGATGACGGCGGAGGACTCCGGCTTCTCTTTGCGGCGCATGGCCTCGTACTCCACGGAGGGGACCTCGATATACATGTCGATGCGGTCCAGCAGGGGACCGGAGATGCGGCGCATGTACTGGTCCACCTGATTTTCCGAGCAGGTGCAGCGGCCGGAGGGGTGGCCGTACCAGCCGCACTTGCAGGGGTTCATGGCGCACACCAGCATGAAGCGGCTGGGCAGCGTCAGCGTTCCCGCGGCGCGGGTGATGGTGACAAAGCCGTCCTCCAGCGGCTGGCGCAGCGTCTCCAGCGCCGACTTGTCGAACTCCGGCAGCTCGTCCAGAAACAGCACGCCGTTGTGGGCCAGGGATATTTCACCCGGGCGGGGCGTTCCGCCGCCGCCGGCCAGGGACACGGTGGAGGCTGTGTGGTGGGGACTGCGGAAGGGGCGGGTGTCCACCAGCGGGTGGGCGGGATCCGTCATGCCCGCCACGGAGTAGATCTCCGTGGTCTGGAGGGACTCGGCGCGGGTCATATCCGGCAGAATAGAGGGCAGACGGCGGGCCAGCATGGACTTGCCCGCGCCGGGAGAGCCGATGAGCAGGATGTTGTGGCCGCCTGCGGCGGCGATCTCCAGCGCCCGCTTCACGTTCTCCTGCCCCATGACATCGGCAAAGTCCGGCAGGGGGCGATCAGACGGCTTCGGCTGCCAGCGCGGCGCGGGGGTCATAGGCGCGTCGCCGTTGAGGTGGGCGATGAGCTGGGAGACGCTCTCTACCCCGTAGACCGTCAGGCCGTCGGCCAGCGTGGCTTCCGCGGCGTTCTGGGCAGGGACATACAGAGTCCTGACGCCCAGACGGGCGGCGCACAGCGCCATGGGCAGCACACCGGTGACGGGGCGCAGCGCGCCGGTAAGGCTCAGCTCGCCCAGAAAGGCAGCGTCCTCCGGCAGGGGCTTCAG
>OHSQ01000370.1_pt1 | contig 21536 bp, 20 predicted proteins | sample 1578661 | NCBI WGS metagenome assembly OHSQ01 (sample SAMEA3879534, study PRJEB24766) | human gut metagenome | biome: human-associated habitat; feature: feces | place: USA | collected 1985/1987 | reverse complement strand
ACCATCACTCATACCTCTTGCATCAACAGGTTGTTCGGGATTCCAATCCTCATAACAATAAAGCATGGCATCCGACTTAATCAGGCCAACAGGCTCAGATATCACCTTGTTAATATCACGCTCAGAAAGTGGTCGAACATAGCTAGACACCAGTGCTTCCACCTTCTTCTTTTCCTCAGGTGCCAATGCACATAAAACGCCAGCTACATTACTACCATCAGACTTCAACTCTTTTGAAATCTTGCAGTAATCACGCATCTTAGCAGGAACAGGATCAAGAATGATGATATTTCTAAAAGTAGCATATATCTTTGCCAAAAAATCTAGAAATATTGGAACATCATACATTTTCCATGTGATATTGCGAGCAGTATCAATAAACTTGCCAGGAACGACATCATCGCCTTCTATACCTAAACGATGAATTTCACAAGGACCAAAACTGAAAACTGAATTCCGTTTAATCACTCTCAAATCAAGAAGATAATAACTTCCTTCAATTTCTATTTCTATCTCAATACAGAAAGAATCCTCACCTCTACGGATAATCCAATCTTCCCCACCTCTAACAGTCTGGATGGCATCAAGAAGGCTCTTACCTTCCCCCACGGCACGGAGAAAGGCAAACGCATCTAACACATTTGACTTACCACTAGCATTGGTTCCGATAAGGATACCCAAAGAATCGATATATATAGTAGAGTCCTTAAAGCTCTTCCAGTTTTGTAACCTAATCTTTGTAATCATTGCCCATGTTTATTTAAACTCAATATAATAATTTGCAAAGCTAATCATTTTTTCTGAAACAAACAAGAAAATCGCAATAATTCTGCAAGTAACCAGCAAATTACCTAAAAAAAAAAGTAGAACGATTCACAAGGATATTCTCATTTTTTATTACCTTTGCAGCCATATTCTAATATATCATAGTCAATATGACTATCATGAAATAGAGGGGAAGGCTCCTCTATGGGGAAAGAATTGTTTTATTCATAAGTACATTTAACGCAGCAGAAATCATGAAGAAGAAAATATATTTTGCAGGTTCTATTCGTGGAGGGAGAAACTTTGCTGATCTCTACAGAAAGATGGTTGAACATATGCAGCTCACTGACATCGTTCTGACCGAGCATATAGGTCAGGCAGACATCAATCTCATGGAAAAAGGCAGGATGAGTGATGCTGGAATCTACAACCAGGACACAGCATGGCTTCAGGAGAGCGACATGGTGGTAGCCGAGTGCAGCAATCCTTCACTTGGTGTGGGTTATGAATTGGCTTATGCTGAGAGCAGAGGTATTCCTTGTCATATCTTCTATGACAAGAGCAAGACTCAGCTTTCAGCCATGCTTACAGGTAATCCCTACTTCGTGATTTACCCTTATCAAACAGAAGAGGAACTATTCTCTTTAATGGATAAGATTTTGTCATAGAAGCAATTATCACTATATGATTATCTGGAATCCATGGCACGGCTGCCATAAAATCAGTGAAGGATGTGAGCACTGCTACATGTACTTTCTGGATGGCAAGAGAGGCATTGACACGGCGAAGGTTTCCAGGACAGAGAACTTTGCCATGCCTCTTCAGAGAAAGAGAGACGGTAGTTTCAAATATCCTTTTGGCATGGAGATGTATGTAGGACTTAGCACGGATTTTTTTGTGGAGGAAGCTGATGTTTGGAGAGAAGAAGCCTGGAGAATCATCAGGAGTCGTCCGGATATGGTATTTCGTCTGCTCACCAAGCGTGCGCATCGCATCGAGGAATGCTTGCCAAAGGACTGGGGAACTGGTTATGAGAATGTTCTTCTCTCGGTAACTACAGAGAACCAGAAGAGAGCTGATGAGAGGCTTCCTATTCTTTTGGATCTTCCAGCCAGGCACAAAGGCTTCATGGCAGCTCCATTCATTGGTCCCATAGATGTTTCTTCCTATTTAGCCACAGGGCAGATAGAAGATGTACTATGTGGAGGTGAGAACTATGACGGTGCCAGGCCATGCCATTATGAGTGGGTGAAGAGTTTGAGTGATCAGTGCAGGACCTTCCATGTATCATTCAACTTCATCGAAACTGGTACTTGCTTTGTCAAGGACGGAAGAATTTACCGAATTCATGACAAGCAAGTCCAGAGTAAACAAGCTTATCTGAGTGGGTTGAGTTTTCAGGGGAAGCCTATATCCTACAATCTCCACCTTCCTGAAGGCAATCTGTTTGGCAATGAAATTATCAAGCCACAAGCATTGTTCAGAGCACATTGCAAGACCTGTGGGAGCAGGATGACGTGCAACGGTTGTTCCAATTGTGGGGCATGCGACAACAGATAGCGGAAATACTCATTATTGGTAGATTACAAGTTCCCTCGGGAGGTTGATGATTTTCAGTCTCTCGAACCAGAGCTTCATGGAAGAGCCTTGGTGGCGCTTGACATGGCTATTGATGATATAATAGTCGGCCTGGTATTCGTCCATCAGGTCAGAGAAAGCTGCCTTGATGCGCGAACACTTCTCGTTGATGGCATTATCAAGAGGGTTCGTCAGGCGATTCACTGTTTCTGTGATTTTATCGGGATCGATTCTGTTGCCGATTTTTCGGTAGAGGGCAAACAGTTCCTCACGATGATCCACCAGGTTCTTGAACTCTATTCCTTCCGGGTGATTCAGAAAGAGCAGATAGAGGGCCTTGTGGATGGGACTGAGCTGCACTTCCCTGTTTCCATAGTTTGGGAGCAAGAAACGGTAATCTTCCGTGATAACCAGAGGACTGAGGGTTGCCCTTGCTGCCTCGATACGGAGCTGTTCCAATACGGGCACACTGATGGCTTTTAACAAAAGATCGGTTCTACCTTCTGCTAAAAGCTGGGTGGAAAGCGTCTTTACCTGAGCGGCTTTCTCCTCTGGGGTCATATTTCTTGTTTCTTCTTGCATACTGGTTGCAAAAGTACAAAAAGAATGGGAAAAATCGTTTCTCATCTAGAAAAAATCTTCTTTTGCAAGGCTTGCGTTTGATTTTTCATAGGGAATCTGATTCTTTGTATGTATCTTTGCATCCAAATTGAAATATAGAAATGATGAAAGAAGATTGGACTCCTATAGATTTCGGGCAGACAGAAGACACTACCAAGAACATCATCAAGGTGATTGGTGTGGGTGGTGGCGGATGCAATGCCGTTAAGAATATGTATGCAGAAGGTATCGTGAACGTGAGTTTCGCCGTCTGCAATACGGATAGTCAATCACTATCCAAGTCGCCTGTGCCGGTAAAGATCATGCTCGGAAAAAGTGGTTTGGGTGCAGGAGCAAATCCCGAAGTAGGAAGAAGTGAGGCTCAGAATACCCAGGAAGACATCAAGAAACTACTGGACGACGGAACCAAGATGGTTTTTGTTACTGCCGGAATGGGTGGTGGAACGGGTACGGGTGCCGCACCTGTCATTGCCGGTATTGCAAAAGGGATGGGCATCCTTACCGTTGGCATCATCACCATACCTTTCTACTTCGAGAAGCGAAAGAAAATTGTCAAGGCTCTGCAGGGTGTAGAAGAAATGCGCAAGAACGTGGATGCCTTGCTTATCGTCAACAACGAGCGTCTCTGCGATGTTTATGCCGACTCCGAGATTACCGTAAAGGATGCCTTCAAACTGGCAGACAAGGTACTGAGTGATGCCACCAAGAGTATCTCGGAACTCATCACCGTGGAGGGAACCATCAATCTTGACTTCCGTGACATCGAGACTACCATCAAGAGCGGTGGCGGTGCTATCATGGCCATGGGTAGAGCCAGTGGTGAGGGAAGGGTTCAAAGTGCCATCAAGAATGCGTTAGACTCTCCTCTGCTCTATGGCAGCGATATCAGTAATGCCCAGCGCATCCTTTTCAATATCTACACTTCCAGCAAGCACCCTATCTTTGTGAGGGAGATGAGAGAAATTGATGCCTTCTTTGATGAACTGAACCCAGACATCAAGGTGATTTGGGGCCTTTCTGATGATGACAGTTTGAATGAGGATGCCAAAGTCACCATTCTGGCAACTGGTCTGAACAATGAGTTGGCCGAGGATATACCTGAAAGTTCTTCTGTATCTAAGGATGAGCAAGACTATCAGAGAATCATCGACAAGCTCTATCATCCTATCAGAGACAACTTCCAGACGCTAGCAAATAAAACTGGGCAAAAGCAAGAAGCAGAATCTATAGATAACATCAATCCAGATGCTACCGAGAAGGAAGCTACTATTGCCCATCAAGAAGAAGAGTCAGGAAATGAGTCTGGAGAAGAGCCAGCTAAGGTTTGGGTGGAAGACAATCCTCCTACAGCAGAAAACTCAAGAGAAGTTCTTGCTGAACCGCCTGTCAATAAGCCAAAGGCATGGACTTTAGGCGGAAGAATCAAAAATGGGCTGAAGAAAATAGCAGAAGATCTGGACATCATCATTAACGATGATGAAAACTATAAGTAGTTGATGATGATTAATACCAGGAAAGCGATTTTGGTTGGAAATAGAGGGTGTGTCATAAGTTCATGACACACCCTCAAAAAAATTACCGAATCCTTTATCCGTTAAGAATCTCATCCTTCATCTTCATTGCTTTCTAAGGAATGGTTTATGCCCTGCATTGTATGTTTCAGAATCTCTTTAATCGCGTTTCTGGAATAGATCGACTTACTACAAAGTCGTCCATCTGATTTGCGTTCGAGAATATTCATAAGTTCAGGAAGAAACTTACCGAACAATCCCATATTAGCCTGGTAGTCTTCTTCTACAAAAGCCAACCATTCTTCTTCTGATAAAGCATCAGGATGCTGGGACCTGATGAATAGGTCGAAGGCATAGTTATCTTCGCATTTGCGTTGTACTTATTGGTCAAAGAAATAGACATCAATGGCGACTTTATATTTCTTCTGTTCAAAAGTGCAATCACGTTCAAAGTACATACACGATCTGCCCTTGGGCCATATACCCACCATCCAATTAGTACAATCACACTTGAAGTTATCGTTATGACTATAGTCAAGAAACAGAGCATACGTTCTCAACTCCATACGGTCACTATTGTTTCCGTTGCTCGTCTTGAGTTCTATGTCATAATTATTATTATCTGTCCACATGCATCGCTTAGTTCTCATATAATCCCAAACACCTGGATGGTGAATGAAATGATAACGGTATGAATTTTCATCAGGCGATAAGAGAAGTCGTTCATATTTGCATGAAATAGCTTCCACATGGTCAGAAATGGCTTGTTTTAAATCTTGACCTGACTTTTGAGCAGGAACCAATACTTCCTTCAAAAGACCATAAAGTGCATTACGGCTTTCTTCTGTAGTATTTACGTAGTCTCTCCACTCATCAAGTCCTTGACAAAAACACCAATAGCCATTCATTTTCATACCGAATTTATACGGTCTGAATGTCATCAGTGCTCTACGCAGCAAGTGATCTTTGTCATCAAACTGCATAGTGCAACCACCTTCCTTACCATCAAATATCGCAAGCAAAACTCTTGTATATGCCTCTACATTGTCTTTGTCCAAATAGCTTTGAATATCAGACGGATTGAGAGTAAGCATATTGAAAAGTGCTCCTATACGACCACTGAAGAAGCGGCCGTTTTCCAACATTGTCATTGAATTGTAATAATTCAATTGACTTGCTTTCAATATTTCTTCACCGATCTGTCGTGATTTAAATCCTTTCAGTATATCCATAGACTCTGATTTCCCCAGAAGTAAATAGATATTCTCTTTGCTGCAATGAGTACCAAAGTCATCCATTGCTAACATCAAAGATGGCAGGTCATCTCTGTTAACAGAAGTATTCAGTATGAGATTTCTCATCACGCGCATCCAGTCATAGAGAGTTGTTTCTCCCTGTTTATAAGACAATAGCGCATAGAAAAGAGGTAAGGTTCTGCCAATAGACCCTTCACACATACTTATATTATAAGTCTTGGTAGTGTTGCTAGCCTTCTCTTCTCCAATATATAAGTCTGAAGAATTGAATGTCTTTGAGAGTTCTACTATTTTACGAATGCTATTGATTGCAAAATCAAAGAAGGCATCCGGCATGAGGCACAGCCTGTCTATCCATAACAAAGGAATATTGCCAGCTTTCTGTAGCCTGTCTATAATCTTATCTGTAATGGCTTGGTCTCCAGCATTTGCTTCTATCTCAAAGAAATCTTGCATTTCCTCAAACAGATAAGGATTATCTACTTTCATTTTGGTGACAGTTTGGAGCAATTCACCAGTTTTTATATGATACAAAATAAGCAAATTATAGAAGAAGAACAATTGCTCGTCATCAATTTCCTCTGGATGTTCTTGCTCCAAGTTGCGATTCTGCCAGAACATATCTGTCCAAGTGTTGTCCATTTCTGTTCTCCATTCCTGGGCATACGGACGATTGGAAACCTTACTATCCATCCATGATTTCAGATTTTCAAAGGCAGACAGTTTACGGCCACGTCCATTCATCTTTATATAAACGTCATCATCAAGTCCATAACTCTCATCCATTTGCAGGAAAGCGAAAGTAATGCTTGGAGATTCTGTCTCGACGAGTCGCATCCATATAACATCAATATTGCGCTCATTTACCTTTCGGTGAATAAGTTTCAATGTGCTGAGCATATTGCAGACTGTAGCATTCTTGCTCCAAGACCGGATAAACCAGTTTTGATCCTTGATTGCTTCATCCAGCGTCTTGTAGGCAGAAGATTTGGGCAATAGATCCTCCAGATGTTCTGCAATACGTTCGCAGAAATCATTAGCATACTCCCTTGATGCGAATTTCATATGTACCCTATATTCTCCTGTCCGCTTTTTGTAAGCATGAAGATAGAGATAGAGCAACCAAAGTGTTGTCAATCTCTGCTGCCCATCAACAGGGACAAAACATCCATCTTTTTCGTAACCATAGATATAGTTCAGGTCACAATCCTTCTCTAACAATGCATCAAGGAATGGACTGATAACTGCAGATTTTTCACTACCCTGAACATAGTCACGCTGCAAAAGAGGTATGAGAATGGTCTTATTGTTGAAAGATTCTATAAAATTCATTGTATTCAATCATTTTTGTAGTAAAAACTCAATTTCTGTTCCATGTCAGCGACATATGCATCGGCATCGCTTTGTGTCCAGGCATTCAAGGTTAAATCCGCTCCCTTGTTGTATGCCTTGGTAAATACAGCCAATGTGCATGGTGGAATATAAAGTTTGGAAATGTTCTTTTCGTAATTATCCTCTATATCCATAAGTCCATTTGCAACAATAACATATCTGCGTTTTCTGGGAAACAAAGCGTTGTGATAACTTCGATTTGTATGACTATCCAATAAGGTAATATTTCCTACCTGCATTTTGTCTTTACCATCTTTTCCATCCTCTTTTATCACATCTGCAATGTCATCATCAACTTTGCGCATAATAGTCTTATACAAGACATTGAAGTCATCTTTCTTCTTGGTCTTGTTATAACGTAACTCAAGATCACCCACCAGGTCGGTAGGGTATTTGTCGCCCAAATCAGCCTTGATACTTTCAAGCCAAGACTCTCTGTCTTCTGGATTTTTGAAATCAGCATCGGTATTGGATGCTATATGTTCAATATCCCAATTCTGCTTATGGAGGAGTTCAAAGGGAAAACGTTCGAAACCGGTTTGCAATTGTAGCTTTTCGTTGCCATTCAAAGAAGCATATTTCTGGAGTATTGTTTCCACGTTATGCATCACAAACAATAATCGTAAATCTTTCTTTTTAGATTTATCGTAAATATAGTCCGTGATCTTGTCATGTCTCTTCCTTAGAATAGACTTTATTTCCTGTTTCAACTTTTCTACAAACTCAGAATGAGTAGATTTCCTACTCAGGGCAAGAAATTCCTTTGTACTGTTCAGCGTATTATCGTTGGAATTGTAGGTAAGGAAACCTATGTAGTGATAACAATATATATCATCATACATATCCTTTAGGCGAAGGAAGGTATGCCTTACTTGCTTCCATTTATCAGACAAGGATCCCTTTTCAGGTTTAGAGAAGTAGTTACGGAACGACCATCTTGCATCTATCTCATAGTCACTCTGCTTACAATTAGCCACGAGATTGAACAGAAAGTCCATCCGAGTTTGACCATTACGCAACTCAGAAGCATTAAACATGTACCAAAAGTTGTCATTCTGCATGTATCGTTCAATTTGTTCGAATATTGCTGCAGCTTCATTCCGTTCCTTACCAGGTAATCCTGAAACACTATTGAGAAGTAAAGCCTTTATAAGCTCTGTATTGGTAAGATGTATCTTGCCGCTATTGAGGTTAGAGAAAATTTCATGTTGCTTTTCTTTGTCACCAACTACCTCGTACCATATCACATGAAGAGACTTTCCCCCGTTTCCTTCAAGTAATGTCTTGAACATATTAATATGTTTAGCAAGTTCTGCATTGACAGCAGTTACTTCAATACTATTAGCCGATTGCTTAGCCCAATCCATAAAGACCTTACCTATGTGCTTGTAGGCATTATGAATATAAAAGAAATCTATTTTTGCAGAAGCTTGTTCTTCGCTAATAGACTCAACAGTTGCTAAAAACGTTGTCCTTGACATAGTGATATCATCATCTATGTCCCTTTCATAATCAAACTCATATGGAGACTCTCCATATAAGTACTTATACAAAAGATACAACGTAGTAAGTCTCTGTTGTCCATCTAATACTGTATATCTGTTGTCTCCCGCAGAAACAATAGCCAAAGGTTGGAGACAATAGATGCATTTTTGGGGATTAGCATCCTCTATAAACTCTCTTAGGTCACACAAGAGTTCTTCAACATTTGATGAAGTCCACTTGTAGCCTCGTTGCTGATAGGGAATAACATAGGTCTTCCCCTTCAGTTCAGAGAACGGAACTAACGGCAGTTCCTTATGATTATATTTCATAGTGTCCATATTTATATGAAGTTTATAGGATCTCAAGTGCAATGGCTGCGCAGGCTTCTGCGTCGGCCAAGGCATGATGATGGTTTGACAAATCATAACCGCAGCGGGCTGCAATTACATCAAGAGTATGACTACCTTGTGGCCAGACTCGGCGTGAAGCCACACAGGTACAGTAGAACGGATAACTGGGATAGTCCATCTGATAGATACGGAAGACCGCTTTCAGACAGCTCTCGTCGAAGGCCTTGTTGTGAGCTACGAGAGGGAGACCGGCTATCTTTGGCTCTATCTGTTTCCACACTTCAGGGAAGATGGGCGCATCTTCTGTATCAGCAGTGCACAAGCCATGCACCTGGCTACACCAATAGTTGTAATACTCCGGTTCGGGCTTGATGAGCGAGTAGAATTTGTCCACTATCTCGCCGCCACGAACTATGACGATGCCCACGGAGCAGACTGATGAACGCTCATTATTAGCTGTTTCAAAGTCTATTGCTGCAAAATCTTTCATAACGTGTACTTATTTATTAGCTTTATTGAATAAGGAGCTATCTTTTCGCATTCTATCGATAAGCCAAAGGTGTCGAAGATATTCCACTTGTGGAAGGTACGCTTCAACATCTCCTCGCCTCCGCTCAAATCCACATTGTCCATCCAGCGGCGGTTCAGTTCCTCGAAGGAAATCTTATGCACTCGATAGATGGTCTCCACAATCCACACGAGCTTGTTGGTTTGATTCAATGCCATACTTGTATATTACATTTAATGTTTTGATAACGTTTCGCCTGCAAAGATATTGCTATGGTGTGTATTTTTGGTTCACATCTGCATTTTTTTTTTGCCTAAACTAGAGATTTCTGACAGAATCCAACTGAAAATAGCATTTGTTTTCATGATCATCCAGGTGAAAGCCATTGATACCACTTCCGGAGTCACAGCAACGGGTGGTCTTCACAGTAACTTCTTGATAGGTATCGCGAATATAGACTCCTTACCTACTGCAACGATGATTCTTTCCATCTCCTTATCGCTCCCATGTCCAATATCAAGGAGCCTGGTTTTTACTTTGCAAAATTACGATAAACGTAAACCTGCAAGTACCGCCTAAAGGCTATTTCTGTATTTTTTGTCTAAGCAGCCGATGGCTACCGAAAATAATACAGAAATTCCTTGCACCCTGTTTACTCTTATTTATCGTATTGACTTGCACGTAAAAAGCCTATCACCTTTTAATCTTTGGGATTTGGGGAGAGGGAATAATATTTTTAAATTACTAGTTGCAGCAGGTCTGTCGTGGGTTCACACGGAAAACGAGTATTCATATGATGTTACTTTTTGTTCTTGGCGTTTCAGTTCTTACAGTTATTACAGCTTACTCTCCTGAAAAATGGAAAGACATAATAGATAAAGTTAATGAATGATTTTTTCACAGTTCATAACAGGCTGCATGAAGAAATCGTTCCACAAAATACAGAGAACTAGTTTTTTGCCTTACAATTTCTAGCCTAGAATCGGAAACGTAGAAGAGTCCTCTGTTGCTGGAAGGTCAAAAGAAAGAAGAGAAGTGCTACACCATAATATTTTGGGTAATACTTCTCTTTTTCCATCTATCACATAATAGCAAAGACAACTTCTCCCCTCTCTTCATTTTCACACTACTAAAAAGGAAAAAGGGCATTTTTCAGCGATTTAAGACGTTGTTGCAATTTTACCGAAGAAAGTTTCATTGCAAATCATCCAAGAGCCTGGTCTCCCATACAAATCAAGAAAAAGAAGGCTTTCTCTTAATTTGAAGCCCCCTGTACCTATCTCTTCTCATATCACCAAACTTGTCTTAGGATTCTACAAGGCCATGAAGGCATTTATTCCTTATAATTTTGTCGCAGCAAACTCAAGAATGCCTATATGGAGTACAGAGGAAAAGGTCCAGAACCAATACTACAGGAGAAGGAGAGATAAAAAATCTGTTAATTGCTGCAAATCCCATATCTTTATAATTTTGTCGCAACAAAGCACCTAAGATTTATAATTATGTCGCAGATTGGTTTATATTTTTGTCGCATCATCTTATAATTATGTCGCAGATAGCTAAAGGGAGATATTATGAATCAGTTAGTTACAGATACTGAAAAGAATAAGCCAAAAAAAAAGATTTAAAAAAGAGCAGACTGGCAAGAAGACTTATAGGGGTGTTTCTTCTTCCGTTATGATGAAGAAAGAGGAAACTTCCAGCATCATGGGGAAAAAGTTTTTGAAAGCCAGGCCTTATAAAGAAAGAACAGACTTTTTTGCGCGTTAATAAATGTATCTTTATGTTAGATGATGTTATCATATGGTACATATATTAATCATCCTCATTCTAATGGTGCGACATTTTTATAAAGATACTAAATCGAAGCAATCCTGAAGAATACTATTAATGCGAAATAATATATAGTAAGCAAAGCCATTTTAAAGACAAAAGAAGAACAGTTTGAGCCAAACAATTCAAGTTCGTTTCATTAAAATATACCTGCAAAATTCAGATGACCAGATAGATATATGAATATTTCTATTATTTAATTGGACAATGATTACTCTAGTATATCACTTCTAGTAATCACATCTATCCTAACAAACCATCTTATATGCAAAAAACGTTAATCTAGATTCATATTATACCCTTATAATTTTGTCGCAACAAAGCACCTAAGATTTATAATTATGTCGCAGATGGGTTTATATTTTTGTCGCATCATCTTATAATTATGTCGCAGTTAGCTAAAGGGAGATATTATAAATCAGTTAGTTACAGATACTGAAAAGAATAAGCCAAAAATAGAGATTTAAAAAAGAGCAGACTGGCAAAAGGACTTATAGTGGTGTTTCTTCCTCCGTTATGATGAAGAAAGGGGAAACTCCCAGCTTCATGGAGGGAAAGTTTTTGAAAGCCAGGCCTTATAAAGAAAGAACAGACTTTTTTGCGCGTTAATAAATGTATCATTATGTTAGATAGTGTTGTATCAAGGTATTCTTATTCTTTCTAGTATAAGTCATAATCCTCATGCATAACATGCAAATTCAAGAGTTAACTGCTATTCCGGCCTAATTTAACCAATAATTTTGTCGCGATAACATTTCTATAAATACTTATACCATATTGAAACAAAAGACTTTATAGTATACCTTCTATATATTTTGTTTGCTCTGAATATACATCATACGACAGAATAATAAACCAATTGAACCTATTTGCGACAAAAATACAACGAAGTCGTAAAACGTTCTACTTTTATCTAATTTCCTTTATTTTTTTGTCGCAGGTATATTACATAGTAATCCCCTGCCCTATTTGGCATTTCTATTTTTGTCGCAAGTTACTTTATTAAAATCATTCAATTCACTGATAAACAAACAAATACAATCATGTTGCGACAAAATTATAATTATCTTATACTCGATTTTTGGCGTACATTACGACACAATTATAACGTTAACTTCTATCAAGGAATACTTCAACTGTAGAATTAGATTTGGCTTATAATTTTGTCGCAGTAACATGAAATATTCCTTAAAGTCTTTCTTCATCCATCTCCCTAAAATCACGCTATACATTAATAAAGTATTCTTTTTACAGCCTTTATTTATTAAGAAAACTCCATAATATGCCACATCACATGCGACACAATTATAGTTATTATGATTTTATTTGCGACATGATTAATAAATAGTCGCTTTAAAAATCATATTTTTTGATTTTTTATAATTTTGTCGTAGCAAAGTGCCAGTTAAAAAATTGATAATCATTCCTTTCTATATATTATAATTTTGTCGCAGCAATGTTTTAACTCTCAGAGATTCAAAAGTTTATATATTATATCCCAATCCCTAAAACTCAAGCCCGGACAAAATTATAAACTTAGCGTGATTTTGCGTTTAAACTCTGGCTTTTCTTACTATAAAAACAATTATCATTTATAATATTGTCGTAATAAGATAGGAAACCTATATTAAAGTATTACTTTAACGAAAACCAATAAATTAATTAAATCCAATACACAACAATATAATTATAAGTGATAATAATAAAAGATTACTCAAAAGAAGAGTTGTGAAATAACTTTGTTTACGACAATCCATATTATATATATGTCTTAACGTAATTCAAAATCTTATTTTTACTTATAATTTTGTCGCATCCACTTTCTAATCTGATGCCATGTTTTTTAAGGTCAGAACTCAAATTGCCCTATTGATTTTCAATTAGTTATAGAATGACTTCCTGCTTTTTGAACTCATTGTTTCTAGATTTTATAATTTTGTCTTGTCTTTTAGAGGTTAAAAAAATGTAATTTACGACTCTTTTAAGAGGATTGTCGCAGAAATTATGTATTTTTGTGCCCAAAATTAAAATCATACAGCTATGGCTAAAGCGAAGAAAATGGAAGAAATAGAGGAGGTCGTTGCAGAGGTAATACCTTCTGGCGATGAAGGAGGCAAGATTGCTAAGAAAAAATCTGGGCGTCCTAAGAAAGTTGATGGATTGATTCTGGCAGAAAATCCACACTATTTTATTTCTCAGCCAAACGATGTTACTCAGGCAATCAGCAATCTTTCTGCAGTTGAGAGAAATTGTTGGTTGCAGATTCTTCGTGGTATACAGAAAAACAAGGATCTTCCAGATGGACATCCAGAGAAGTATCAGCTTACCCTGACTCGTAGCCAGCTGCTTGAATGTGTATCCGGGCATAGCTCAAACTTGGATTATGCCTTCAATGCATTAAAGAACATTACTGATTCAAAGAAGGTCTTTCATTCCAAAGACGGTCACCGCATTTATGCTGGTTTATTGTCGTATGTGGATGAGCATCCTGATCAAGAGACCTACACTGTGGGTATTACTCCAGTACTCCTCCCCTACTTCACCAACCTCTCATCTGAATTTACTGTCTTTGACATGTATATCGAGATGAGCTTCAAGAGTGTGTACTCACAACGCTTCTATGAATTCTGCTGTCAGTATCGCAACAAGGAAGACAAGATCTTCTTCATGACCGTTCATGATATCAAGAAGATGTTCAATCTTCTAGAAATTAAGGATGAAAAGGGCAACATTATCCAGAAAGAACAGTATAAAAACGGTTCTGATTTCAAGAAGCGAGTGCTTGACAAGGCTAAGAACGACATCAGGAAACTCTACGAAAAGGGACTTTGTGACGTTTGTTTTGATTATAAGGTTAAGAGCAAGAACTCCAGAGGTGCTGTTACTGCCTACTATTTTATCATTGAAACAAATGGTAATACTGCAAGACTTGGTGCAAAGATGCCGGTTACACCAACACAGATTAAGATTCTGTCAGAAGGTTATGGTGCAAAACTGACCAAGATCATCACTCAGATCAACACCTTCCTTCGTGCGCATTTCAGAGTTGAGCAGTCCAGCTATTATATCACTGCCATCAGCAAATCTGTTTCTACAGTTGACTCTCAGTCAGAAAGAATAGAAATTCTAGAGAAAATTGCCAAGCAGCTGAAGAAAATAGCCTTGAGATATAGTAAAGAGGATTTTGATACTAACGAGAGAAAAATCTGTGGTTCAGTATGCAAGATGCTCTATGAAGATTATGGAGTTCCGTATATGAATGGAAAGCCAGGTAAGGGAGTACAAGGTAGATTGTTTGACGATTAATACATAAGATTATGGTGAAAATAATATCTAGTTTCAATTCATCCATTCCATCTGTGCGCAAAGTGAAGAATTGGTTGCAAACTGACCCACATCACATTTGGCATGGTAGAGATAGGTTGGTTGTTTTCTTCATCCTGGCTGGCGATGAAGCTGCTACTGCATTCATTCCGCTAGAAGAAGTTGACTTCTCGGAACAGGATGAAGGCCTGAGAATGATTTTAGAATCTACTCATCATGAGGAAATGGAGAAAAGGAATTATTATCAGCAAGTGTATTTCAAGCTCAATGCTCATCTCGACGCTCTGGATGACCTGAACATTCAGCTTACCTCTACTTCTAAAGATGAGGATTTAGACTATTATAATCAAATTGTTGAAAGCATCCATGAGCAGCATGAGAAGTTGATGAATTTTATCAATGATGTTTTTGTATGGAGAGACAGGAAGGATATGGGGGCCTATCTTGGTGAGATTCCATCTGTTGAAATCTCTGAGGAAGAATAGTATATACGGGGCATGTCTTCAGCAAGGCATGCCCTTTCTCGTTGTATTTTGTCCTCTCCCCTGCCCTATTCTGTAACATATTTCAGGCATTTTCCTTTGCCTCTTACTTGCATTAATACATGGATATTTTCACATCTATATCATTCTTGATTGAACGCTATTATTAAAAGTTTGTATGTTTGAAAGTTTGTAAGCACATTTACATGTAGGTTACCTTACTTGATTGTAGTATGATGTAAATAGCTGATCTATAGAATTATATCTTATTTGCAGGTTTGCAAACATGTTTGAAAACAAATAAAAATGTTCGCTATTTACTGTATTTTAGAATCCATTTTGTTCAGAGCATGGGAATTACTTTCTCCCCTACCCTACTTGCTTATAGTATTAGCAACGTGGCGATAGTAAACCTACATAGTTACCATGAGAATGGAATCGTCTGTTGAAAACTACATAAAAGTAGGGAGTCTAAACTATAGATTAAGAATGGGGTAAATCAACTTTAGTAGTCGTATCATATGACTGAAGTAATGATACAGGAGATGGAGGATGCTGCAGCCTGGTTATCGACACTTCATGGTGAGGAGTTAATGCAAGAAGCCGCTGTTCCAAAGAAGATTGTTGCAGAAGACTTTTTTTGTGGCGGAACTGCGGCGTTATACAATCCAATTGTAGAATGAATGGATATAAAAGCTAAGCGACTTGCAGAATCTGAAGGCTTTCGTTAGAAACTCCTTCTGGAAACTTATGAACTGTTGCCATGAAAGTTCATGATTGAAGATATAAGTGGCTACATAGATGATTTGTGACTGCCGTAACACGATTTTGTATCAGATGCTGTTATTAATTACATTTGGACAGACTTAACTGTCATAGTTGTATAAGATACCTGCTACCCTACCCCATCAGTAATCTATCTTACATACTTTTTGTTATTCTTTACTATCTTATTTTGTATTGAGCTTTCCAAATCTTTTCACCTGATGATGTGTTCTCTTTTCCTTTCAATATTTGTTTGAAAGTTTGAAAACCTACAAACTAGTATGTTTGTATTTTTGTATTGTATTTTTTAATACATTAATATATAGATATATAGCTGTAGTATATGTTTACAGGTATGTTTGAAAACATAATAAACTGAAAAACGGAAAACCCGTACGCAAACGTATTGCATTTGTCATTCTTCCATTTTTTTTGAATCTCTATTGATCATTGTGCTCTCTCCTTCTTTCTTTTTCAAGATATATTGTTTGCTAGTTTTCTGGTTGATTCTTGTTCTTTTGATCTCAAACATTCTTGTTTCTTTGTAACTTGGTAAACATGATATTTTGTTTTAGTATGTTTTATTATCCGTATTGCTGCCTGATTTTCATTTTATATGTTGACTTTGTGAAAAATTTCTTGAATGTTTGAAAATATGTATTTTGTGAAGCTGTTTACTTCTAAACATGAAAAACCGAAAACATGTTAACTTGAAAGATATAAAATCAGAATACGGGTTATCATATTATGATCTCTATTATTCAATTTCTTTTGTTTATATGTATGTTTGTAAACTAAAAAACAAAAATGTTTGTAACAGAATCGTTTTATCCTGGTTCAGTCTGTTAACTGTTACATGAGCTTAATTGGGTATCTATTTCGTATGTTTGAAAACATGTTTCTTTGAATCCTTGTTTAAATTCATGATACACTATGACTTTTATTTATTCCTGTTTACTTTCTCTCATATTTACTAATATATTCCTACTTTACTGAATTCTTTGTATGTTTTGAAAACAAGTATGTTTGAAAGAATGAATCTTTGAAAGTTAGAATTAGTTTTTCTGGTGTTTCTTAGAGTTGTTAACTTACTGATATGCAGTTTATTAATATACTTGTAATATTGCTTTCATGAAAACATGTATGTTTGTTTACGTGTATTTACTATTGTATATTATAGGGTTTTAGGTTGTTTTGTTTTACTATTTGTAATGTACTTTATCACTTGAAATTCATTGTTTTTTCTAGTTTTGATCTTACTCTTTTTGTTTGTATGTTTGGACGTTTGATTGTTTGTGTGTTTGAATGTTTGGAAACTTGCAGGCGTATCAAATGTCCTTATGTCTTTTTAGTTTGTTTGTAAACACGTATGTTTGGTTACATGTTTCTTTGTTTTCTATAACTTTTTTACATTCCTATTTTATCTGTTAGCTTGCATACATGAATACATGTAACTTTGTATGTTTGATTGCTTGGTTCTTTGCAAACCGTTAATTACGTATATTTGATTATCTGTATGTTTGATTTCAATTTAACAAAGTCTTTTGTTTTTTTATTACACTGGTTCCTTTGAAAGCTTGCTAGCTTATTTCTTTGGTTGTTTGATTGTTTGATAGTTGGCAAACTATGTATAATGTAAACGTGTATGATTGGAAGCAAACATGTTTGTATTTAGCATTTCTGTTTCTTTACCTTTGTGATGCATTTTATATTTTCTAGGACCGCAATCATGTATGTTAAAATTTGGTCGAGAATTCTTTCGGTGGTTGGACAGTGAGTGTGTCTGAGGGTGACGAACAATGCATCCGACATGCACTCGGTTGGTCTTTCTCTCAGATGCTTTGCAAAGATTATCATTTTGGGGGAGAATTTACATTTTTCATTCAATAATTTGTTGTATAATCTTTTTAATGACTGAAACAAGGATCCATGTTTTTTCGTTAGTTTGTATTCCTGAATGTTTCCTAACAGTTTTATCCTGGTGATGCTTGTTTTTGTTTGGTATTGCTATCATCAATTATCTGCAATCTCCTTGTCATTCCTTATCTGATCTTTATATGTTACTTTTGGGGAGGTATGTTTCTTGTTGATGTTAATAGAGTGGAGTAGGGAGGTAGGTGTTTCTGTCTGGAACTTCTATCAGCTCTACTTTTCTTTATAGTGTTGCTTAACTGTCTCTTTCCCTTTTTTTATACTCAGTTCGTTTATGTTTGAAGTTAGTATGTTTGGTTGTTTGTAAAACTGAAAGCCGATAAACATTAAAACATGTATGTTTGAAAACCTTTTTAATTGTTTTTTGTAAACATTTGATTAATAGTATAATATAAGTTATTTGATGCTTGCAAACATATATGTACACAAACATGTTTGCAAAATATTATGTTTGAAAACAAACTTTTTTGCGATTTCTCTTGTTTATTTCAATTATTTAATGTATCTTTGCACCATAAATTAATAATTAAAAGTCAAAGATATGGAAAATAGACTGAAAATGATCTTGGCTATCGTCAATAATAAGGGTGGCGTTGGCAAAACGACTACAGTGCAAAATCTTGCAGCTGGCATGCTCCGAAAGGATAAGAATCTAAGAATCCTTGAGATAGACTTGGATCCTCAGTGTAACTTAACCCTTTTGAACCATGCTCCAGAAGGTTGTGCTACTGTTTTTGATTCTATGATTGCTTGTAAGGGTCTTCCTATATACAAGTCTAAGATAGGTGCGTATTATGTTCCAGGTTCTGCAAAAATGCAGGATGTGGATCCTTTCCTTCAGAATACCGGATCTCCTCGTCAAGTGTTAGGAGCTTGCATCAGCAGTCCTTGCATAGATTTTACCGGTGAAGGTATCACTGATCCTATAGATTACTTTGACTATATCTTCATTGATTGCCCTCCAGCATTGTCTCAGTCAACTTACAATGCTATGGTTGTTGCCAGTCATTTGCTTATACCAGTTCAGATGGAAGGACTTTCTGTGAATGGTTTGGCTGCCATTCTTGGAGCATTGAATGAGGTAAAGAATGGCAGATTTGCCTTGAATAAAGATCTTGAATTATTAGGTCTGTTACCTGTAATGCTGGATGAGAGACCTCGTATTGTCCGTCAGGCGCTGGGTTTTCTTAAAGATATATATGGTGATAAGGTCTTGTCGCATGGTATTCGACGTTGCATCAAGGTAAATGAAGCGCAGACAGAGCTGACTGACCTGTTCTCATATTCACCTTATTGTACAGCAGCAAATGACTACTCTTTAGTAATTAAAGAATTGTTTAATCTATAAATATTTAGAATTATGGCAGGAAAGGATTTTCGCGCAGCGTTTAGTAATATGAATCAGGCAGTACGTCCTGGTAATGAACAGCCTGTTGTTAAGAAACAGAAGATGTCTCTTGCAGAGAAAAGAGCCACTATGCATGGTGTTCAGACTTATTTGTCTGATGAAGACTATGAGCAGCTTATGCTCACTAAGATTAAGACAAAAAAGAGTTGTGAAGAGATATTACGTGATGCTTTAAAGCAGTATATTCAGGCATTTAAGTAAAATGTCTGCTAAGAGATAGGGTTGGCCATTGACTGAGATTGTTGGATCTTAGGCAATGGCTTTTTTTATTTTGTCTTAAGCTATACTGATGTTTCCTTGCTTTTTCCTAATGTAAACAGAATTAACTTTTTATACTATTGCGTTGTTTGTCTATGTATTATATCTATAGGTAATTTTGCTATCGATATAAAACCTCGTGCTTTTTCTGTCTGACTTACCTGTCATCAGTTGCTTTTTGACGTGCAAAGGTATGGCAGGCTTGTCAGATACCAAACACCACATTTCTGTTATCTGCAGAGAATCTTTTCAAGCAGCCTTCCACAATCAGAGATTGGGTATTCCAGAAAAGATTCTCTACAGATTGTTGGGTGTTCTGACTTCTTGAGCCTTCCATCTTTTAAGCACGTAAAAAGGCAAAGTGATGACGGGTATGCCGGAATAACTTTTAAAAAAAACTCGGATTTTACGATAGCAAAAGTCTTAAAAAGGCTGTGAATCTGAAATCCAGAATAAATTCAAGTTGAACTTTAAAGGATTAAGAACATGACAGAGACAATTCAAATCAAGGTTCCCATGTGGAACATCGAGAGTGAGACAGGTTACAAGCCACGTACCACATTTTGGCAGGATTTCTCCATAGCTGATGCTTTTGGAGGGGATGCCATTACAGACACATTCCATCGTGCGTTCAATGAATGGAAAGACAATTGTGTTTACATTACTGAACTTGTTATGGTGTTGAATCATAAGATTGCCCAGTGGTATGAAAAAAACATGGAGCTAGCCAAACTTTACGATAAGTATTATCATGCAGCAGCTTGTTACGCAGAGGATAATCTCAAAGGGGCTAAGCTACAGTATTATTATAGAGTTACAGATTAAAGAAGGAAACGGCAAGGCTAACCACCTTGCCACAACTTTTTCAACATGGCTGACATTTTTGATGATGAAATTTTGGAGTTGGAAGGTCTTTTTGCATCAGACAACTCAAGTATGAGAAATCGGCATATAGAGTTTGCCAGACGTGATTATGTAAAGCTCAAGCAGTTGGGGTATGTCCGTGCTCCTTCTGAACTTAAACTCAATGAGTATCTTTGGGTTGACGTACATTCCTACTTGCAACCACGCACTCAAGTAGAGAAGATTGAGGAAAACCTGGAAATTAGAACATTGCAGCATCCCAATGGATTGTGGACATATGGGGTTTTTGTAAGCTATGGAACCAGGGGATGGTCTTTCTTGCCAGGTCTTTTTACCGGTCTTTTTCGTTCCGAGAATGAGGCGCATGATACGGCTATCAATAGCCTGGTCAGATTTCTACAGGAAGACAAGAAAGCAGCTAAACTTGTGAAGAAGTTAAAGGGTCGGCTTTCTGGTACCCTGCAGTTGGACTTGTTTGCTGGTTTTGTCTTTTAGCAGGGAGTGGGGGAGAGGCTCTATCTAGGGTTTCTTCCCCTCGGTTCGGCTGCTTTCTTAGGGCGCAGCCGTCCGGCATAACAGGAAGGTTATGCCGGATAAATAGGTATCGCAGATGCTTGCCTGATGGCTGATTTTTTATATCTATCTTTTTGGAGAAGTTTGGAGAGTTGCAATGGGGGTAGGCTACCTTCTAACAGATAGGTAGGAGGTCATGCAGGCGATATGATAGAATCTGCTTCCTCTTCCTTTTGCTTCACTTTTTTGAAGATGGTGGCTTGGTCTTGGAAGGTGGTAGTCCTTTGTCATCCTTGTGATAGGTCTCTTTTGTCTTTGATGTTTCCTCCTTTCGCTTGCCTTTCTTGAAGGAGGAGTGGCTGGTTTTTGTGGTGATGGGTCGTCTCGGAGTCCTGGAAGAAAAGAGGTTTTGATTGTCTCTCTTTTCTCGGTGATGTTGATGGATACGCCGGGATTTGGCAGGGCTGCTGTTCTCTAAGTTTGTTTGTTGGAATGCGTCCTTTTTGTTTTCTACTACTTTTCTTGTTTCTTGGAGTAGCGTTCATTCATTTTCTTAGGCGTCATCCCTTGATTTTACTTTGCAAATTTACCACAAGCGGTGACAGTCAAGGGCACACCCAGGGGGCTTGTCTCCAAATTTTTTTCATTGTTTTTGGGTGCAGCGGCTCCTATTTCAAAAACAACCAGGATA
>OHSQ01000369.1_pt1 | contig 21567 bp, 15 predicted proteins | sample 1578661 | NCBI WGS metagenome assembly OHSQ01 (sample SAMEA3879534, study PRJEB24766) | human gut metagenome | biome: human-associated habitat; feature: feces | place: USA | collected 1985/1987 | reverse complement strand
TCAGTACCGCCATCAGCGCTGTCTCCGCCGCCGCCATAGGCAGCGCGATGACCGCGCATACCAGACATACCAGCATCGGTATAGCCGTCAGCAGCAGCTGGAACCGCAGCTTGGCCCGCAGCACCTGCCACGGCGTCACCGGCAGAGACTGGAGCAGCCACAGGCTCTTTCCCTCCAGGGACACGGAGGGCGCCGCCATGTCGTTCATGGCCGCCAGCATACACAGCGCCGCCGTCAGCATCACCGACAGGTACGCTCCCGCCTCGGCCCCCAGAGCCGCGCCCAAAGCGGCGCGGATGTCGGGCCCTTTCCACAGCAGGGTGAAGCCCGCCAGCGGCATCAGCAGGACGCCCATCCCGCAGTTGAGCATGTAGTTGGGGCTGGCGGTGAAGCGGCGCAGCTCCTTGCTCAGCAGCGCCGACGACACGGAGCGGCGCACCGCCGCCCTCTCCCGATAGGCCCGTTTGGCCGACTGGCCGGTGGCGGTGGCGATCCGGATGAAGCTGCGGCGCAGCAGGACCCACAGTGCCGCAAACAGTGCCAGTATCACCGCCGAGACCGTCAGCATGGCCGTAATGTCGCCGGTGCCCACCCTGCCCAGCAGGTACAGCGGATAGGCTGCGCCCTTGATCCGTGCGCCGTAGACGGCGGCGCTGCGCAGCAGCTCCTGCAGCAGGTCCTCGGCCTTGAAATAGAAGAAGTAGTAAGCTCCGAAGAACACCAGCGACAGCACCACGGTGATGAAGCTCTTATTTTTCAGCTTCTGGCTGATCTTGGCCACCAGCCAGCCCAGCACACAGGACAGCGTCAGCACGAACACGGACAGCAGGAATACCAGCAGCACGCCGCCGATCACGGCTGTGAGAAGCTGCGGCCAGGTAAAAGCCGCTGTGACGGTGCTGAGCTTCGCTGCCGGGATGACAGCCGGGGCCACCAGCCGGACAAGGACGAGATACAGCGCCGCAAACTTTGCTGCGGCAGCCAGCACCATGCTGCCATATGCGGCGGGCAGCTTCTTTTTTTGCAGGAATCTGCCGACAAGCAGGGCAAACAGGACGGCGTAGACGGCGTTGCCCAGCGAAACGCACGGCACCAACGGCAAAAACGCCGGGCCGATACCGAGCAGATACGCGCAGAACGGCGAAATGACCGCGACCGTCACGCCGGACCAGACGCCACCGATCAGCGCCGCGATGGCCAGCACCAGATTGACGCACGAGCCGGTCACCAGCTGGCCGAGGCTTTTGGTAAGGAACTGAATGGCGATCAGAAGCGCAAGGCAGACCGCCGTCCGCGCGATCCAGACTGTTTTTTTCATAAAAAATCTCCCCAAGCTTGTATTTTGCTGCTATTATAGCAATGTCATTCAAAAAAATACGTTGCAGCTGCAACAAAAAGGAGAGCAAAATGCTGACAGATGAAGAGAAGCGCATTCTGCTGCAAAACAGGCTTTTCGCAGAGCTTCCTGCGGAGCGGCTGGACAGGCTGCTGCAAAAGCTTTCCTCCCGCACGGCCTGCTTTGGAAAAAACAGCGTGATCTGGGGCATGGGCGAGCGGATCGACCATGCGGGGATCGTGCTGTCCGGGCGCGTGGAGGCGTGGCGGTACACGCAGGATGGACAGGAAAGCCTTTCCGCGGTACACGAGGCAGGCGGACTGTTTGGGGATGTTTTGATGTCGGCCCGGACGGTCGGCAGCCCGGTCGAGCTTCGCACGGCAAGGCCGTCCAAGATCCTGTTTCTATCGCTGGACGCACTGCTCCGCTGCTGCGCGGAGGATGGCGGAAGCGACTGCACACGGCTGTTGTCCAATCTGCTGGAGGAGATCTCGGAGAAATACTGGGCATTACAGCGCCATATCCGCCTCCTGTCCATTCCGGACGGTCGGACAAGGCTGGAAGCGTATCTGCGGCAGGAGGCGGGAAAAACCGGCGAGATCGTCTGCGCCGGAATGACGCGCGAGCAGATGGCCCGGTACCTTGGCATGAACCGCAGCGCTCTTTCGCGCCTGCTCGGCACGATGCAGCGGGAAGGCCGTTTAGAGCTTCGCCGGGGAAGCCTCCGACTCCTGAACGATATCGAAACGTGAATGACCGGTCCGCAAAAGCAGAACGAGGCCGGCGGCAGCTCCCGGGCGACCGCCGGCACGCAAAGGCAGACAGTCTCTCAAGCGCTCTTTGCACCTGCTGCGGCCAGTGCGCTGATACCATGCGGACAGTTCCGCATAAAAGTGTTCTCTACCTGATTTTTTCCAGATAGCGAACTGCCTGCAAATACAGGTCATATTTCCCGGATCGCACGCCGTTCAGCCTTCGGGCGTCGAGATTGTGCCGGAGGTCTGCCAGCTTGACCTTTCTGGCAATCGGATCCTTTGCCAACGCCTGACATAGTCCATACACGGAAAGTTTTATGTGTTACAATGTACTAGTATATTGTAACGTCTAAAAATTTGCAAAAGCAAACAGAGGGGATTTGCAGCAGATACCAGAGCGCTCCGATATTTACGGCGTTCGAATCCCTTCAGGCCTTCGTGCATAAAATGTACCGGTTGCAGTTGACAAGTGTTAATATCTGTGGTATCCTCAAAACATAACATACGTTAGCATTTTGAAGGGAGCACTGTGAAATGGAACATCTCAGACTGTCTGATGGGGAATGGAAGCTGATGAAAACGCTCTGGCAGAGGCCGGGGCAGACGCTGGCGGAGCTGGTCTCGGCATTGGACGCGGATACCGGATGGAGCCGGGCGACGATTTTTATGATGCTCAAGCGGCTGATCGCCAAGGGTGCGGTCACGATGGACGACAGCGGAAAATTTCAGACATACAGCGCGTCCGTCGCCTATGCCGACGTGGAGCCGGAGGAAACGGAGTCGTTTCTATCCAAGGTCTACGGCGGCAGCGTCGGGATGATGGTATCAAACTTAGTTGACCGCGGTGCGCTGTCCGAGCAGGAAATTCAGGAGTTAAAAGCCATTTTGGACGCAGCGGAGAAGGAGCACGCGCAATGAAAAAACAAATTCTCTTCCTGACGCTCTGCATCAGCCTTCTTTTATCAGGCTGTCAGAAAGCGCCGGAGGCTCTGCCCGCAACGCAGCCGGAGGAAGCGCCGTGGGAAGCCGAATCGCAGGATTCGCAGTCCTCCTATAATGGCTCGACGCAGGAGCCTCGTTCACAGGAATTTCGGAAAATCTACGGTGAGGAAGACGGTGCGGATTGGTGGAAGACTGCTGCGCAGGAAGAAGCAAAGGATGCTTCGGGCGTTGACCAATATGACGATGCAAAAACATGGAGCTGGGCACCGTATGAAACGCTCTATCGGACGGACGGCAGCTGCATGGGGCTGGTGCGGGAGGCCGATGGTACGCGGCACATCGGTGAAGTTCCAGACACAAAGGTCTGGATTCGGCTGAAGGACGGCACGCTTCTTTCTGACGAGCCGTTTGACGCCTGCATCGACTATATGGGCACGCCGGAGGGTGAGGTCTACTGCATCCGAAACGGCACCGGCTACCGCTATACCGTCAGCGCCGGAGACGGAGGCTTTTACCTCAGCGAAGTGGACGAGCCGAAAACTTTGGAGGAAGACCATTTCGGCTATCGTCTGCGCGTTACCCGCTGGGACAGCCGTGAGCCGTGCTATGGCATTGTGACCGCAGACGGAGCAGAGGTGATCGCACCGGTCTATGAGCGTGTGGAGATCCCATTCCCGGATCGCTTCCTGCTCTATGAAGGCGGCGCGTCGCAGGGGCCGGTCATGGGCCGGTGCCGGCTAACGGACGAGAACGGGAGCACGCTTTGTGCGCGCTTCCATTGGATCGATTACAGCGTATTTGACGATGGCTATATCGGCATCGCGGTATGTTACGGTGAACGTGCGGCATATCCGTGCTATGACGAGGACGGCCAGCCGATGCCGGAGGGGTATTGGCTCGTGGATTGGGACGGAAAGCTTTGCAGCGAGCGCTTTGCGAAGCTTTCCTTTGGGGACGGTGATGAGACGCACGCGGCGTCAGAAGACGATGTCCTGCGCGTCCTGCGCGAAGATGGCACAGAAGAACTGCTGCCGGTCGCAGAGCTGCTGCTTCCGTAGCTTAGATGGAAAGACAGGAGGATTTCTTATGCTGAGAGAAGTATTGACCGTTTCAGCGCTGATTCTGGTCGTTCTTCTGGTGCGGGCAATTTTCAAAAACCGCGTGCCGAAGCGGATGGTCTATACGCTCTGGCTGGTGGTGCTGGTGAAGCTGTGTCTGCCGGGGACGCTGGTTTCGCTGCCGGTGCTTCCGGCAGAGGAAGCGGCCGCGCCGGTGCAGCGCGTGGAGCTGCCCGCGCAGCCTCTCCCGGCGCAGCAGCCTGCGCAGGCTGTGACGCAGCCGCAGACACCTGTGCAGCAGCCAGTCTCCCCGGCGCAGGAGGCTGCGAAGCCGGCGGCAAAGCCGCTGACGGCGACGCAGATCTTTCAGATCGTCTGGGCGGGCGGGAGTGCGCTGCTTGGGTTCTGGTTATTTGGTACATGGCTGGTATTTACGGTTCGGCTTCACAAGAGCCGGCGTTTTCTTGGCAGACACGGCAGGACGCGTATTTACATTTCCAGCACGGTCAAATCGCCGTGTCTGGCCGGGCTGGTTCCGGCGGTGTATCTGACGGAGGACGTGCTGCAAACGGATTCGACGGAATTGATTTTACGTCATGAACTCACGCATCTGCGACATCTGGATTTCCTGTGGTCGCTCTGCCGGACGGCGGCGGTGATTGCTTACTGGTGGAACCCGTTTATCTGGCTGGCCGCGATTCTATCCAAGCGCGACGCGGAGCTGGCGTGCGACGAGGCTGTCGCCGCCGGGCTTTCGGACGCGCAGCGCCTTGTCTATGCACGGGCGATTCTGGCGCAGGCCCCGCGTAAGGCCGCGGCCCTGAGCCTTGCCGGGCCTCCGGTCAAAGAGCGCATTTTGTTCCTGACGAAAAAACAGCGCACAAGCGTTCTGTGTGTCATTCTGGCGCTGCTGCTCATCGTGTCTGCCGCTGGGTGCTCGATTACGGAGCTGACGCGGCAGAAATCGGGAGAGATCACGCTGCCAGAGGAAACAGAACCCGTGCAGCAGGAGCCGCTGAAAACCGCGATGCCGCTGACGCAGGCACAGATCGACGCGGTCAACGCGATCTTTGCCGACTATGAGCTGTCGACCGATGATACGCTCGGTCATTTCGCGGTCAACGGCTTCTTCACCTCGACCTATGACGATGTACGTGATCTGAATCTGAACAATTTCCTTGCTTACTTCGGAGAATGCGGCGAGGAGGATATTTCGGAGGAGGAATTTGCCCAGCTGAACGCCAAATGGGAATTCCGCGTCGACAGCGTGGAGGATTTCCCACTGCCCATCCACCGGTATCCTGCGTCTGCGGTCGAAGACGTCCTGAAGCGCTTCGCGGGCATCGGCCTTGCCGACCTGACGGATATGCAGACGCCGTTTTCCGGCTACACCTATCTCGAAGACACGGACGCATTTTATACCACCACCAGCGACTACAGCCCCGGCTATTTCCGCTGCACCAGCGGCGAGATCGAGCCTGACGGAGATACTGCGCTGCTGTACGGCAGCACGGCGGGATCTCTTTCCGGCAAGGCTGTTCTGAAGCTGGTGAAGGACGGCGAAAACTGGTACATTCATTCCTTTACGCTTGCTTCGCCGGAGCAATCGACTATGCAGGAGGAGCAGCTTCCGACGACCGAGCCGGTTGGTACGCTCCCCACCCCGACCTCTTCCATGTTCGGCCTGACTGGGCGGGAGGCGGTGCTCTTTGACGCGGCAGTCGCGCAGCGGTATCCGCGCAGCGACAATGATATCGTGCTGCCGAGCCTGCGCGAATACGGTTCATTTGAGGAAAACGGGAAAACCGTCGTCATATGCGACCTGCATTACGATTTTTACTATGACTACACCGGCCCCGACTGGGAGTGGAACGGAGGCGGCGCAACGACAGTGGCGAGATTCGAGCTGGATGCGCCGGGCAATGTCTGCACAGGATTTGCGGAGTACCCGAGCGGGAGTTTGAGTGACTGGATCCGCGATTTCTGCGGCCCGCTTGCCGTGCAGAATGCGGACGGCGCGTGGGGATTGCCGGAAGCGTCCGGAGACTGGTTTCCAGCAGACATGAATCTGCTCCAGCAGTATTTGGAGGTGATTGCCTCCCTTGCCCCGTCAAGCGGCGAGTCTGCGGAGGCTGTTCTTCAGGATGATACAATTTGGTCGCGCGTCCACGAAAAGCTGGACTATGCACACTGGGCGCAGGACATGACGGCGGAATATGAGGATATCGTTCGGAAATTCCAGATCGAGGACAGCAAAATGAGCGATCTGCCGGGCGATGTTTCCCAGTGGCCGCGCTATTATTCCGCGTTTGTTGACTATTTCAGCGCTGCAAACGCCGACCTGCGGTATCTGGACGCAGATACCATCTGGACGAAGGACTTATCGGAAGACCGGCAATCATTGATCGTCACGCTGACGCGGGCGGACGTCATATTGATGCTCTCCTATTCGCTCCAGACCTCGCAGATCACGGAGGTCAGCACGCGCCGAAACGCAGTTCTGCAGAGCGTGACCGGGGATTCCATCACGGCTGAGCATATTACGCTGCTGAATGCCTCTCTCGAAGAGGATCTGCAAACGCTCAAGGCGCTGAATATTCCACCGCAGAATTACTATTATGGATATTACCGGGTCGATTCCGGCGAACTTTACACCTATAAAGTCGACCCGAACGCATCCGTCACGATCTACGATATCGAGCAGGAATATGGCGCAGGCGAGGACCGGCTGTATACGTTCAAAACATGGCGGGACTTTGCCGCCGCCGTGCAGGAAAACGAAGGGCTGCTCGTCCAGCCGTATACGCTTACTTTGAAAAACGGCGTTGTGGTCAAAATCGAGGAAAAATTCTATCAATAAAAACGCTGCCCGCAGACCGTTGAAGCTGCGGGCAGAGTTTTTTATGGAGCGCGTTATGATGCCTGTTCGAACTGGCTGTTGTAGAGGGCGGCGTAGAAGCCGTTTCGCTGCATGAGTGTTTCGTGCGTGCCGCTTTCGATGATGTCGCCGTCCTTCATGACGAGGATGAGGTCGGCGTTTTTGATCGTCGACAGACGGTGGGCGATAACGAAGCTGGTGCGGTTTTCCGTCAGCTTATCCATGGCGCGCTGGATGAGCAGCTCTGTGCGCGTGTCGACAGAGCTGGTCGCCTCGTCGAGGATGAGCATGGGCGCGTTCTGGAGCATGGCGCGGGCGATGGTCAGCAGCTGCTTCTGCCCGGCGGAAATGCTGGTGCTCTCGGACAGGACGGTGTCGAAGCCGTCCGGCAGCGAACGGACGAATTTATCCAGCCCGCAGGCGCGGCAGACGCGATTTAATTGTTCATCGGTCACGTCCGACAGATTGTAGACAAGATTTTCCCGGACTGTGCCCTCAAACAGCCATGTGTCCTGCAGGACCATGCCGAACAGCTTGTGCACGTCCTCGCGGCTGAGCTCAGATGACGGCACACCGTCAATTCTAATGGCGCCGGAGTTGACATCGTAAAAGCGCATCAGCAGCTTGACCATGGTGGTCTTGCCTGCGCCGGTGGGGCCGACGATGGCGACCTTCTGGCCGGGGGCGACGTGGGCGGAGAAGTCCTTGATGATGATCTTATCCGGTGAATCCGGGTAGCTGAAGCGGATGTGCTCGAAGTCGACCTCGCCGCGCACGGGGCGGGGCAGCTCCGGTTTTTCCGATTCATCGGGCAGTTCCTCGCTGCCGAGGAAGTCAAAGATGCGGTGCGCGGAGGCGGAGGCTGTCTGTAGGTTCGTCATGCCCTGCGCGATCTGGGTGAGGGGAGAGGTGAACAGGCGCACATACAGGATGAACGAGACGATCACGCCGATATCGATGATGCCCTGGATCGCGAGGATCGAGCCGAGCACGCACACGGCGACATAGGACAGGTTGCCGATGACATTCATGAGCGGCTGCATGACGCCGGACAGGAACTGCGAACGCCAGTTCGCGTCGTAAACAGCGTCGTTCAGCGTGTCAAAGGTCTTGCCGACAGGCTCTGCCGCGCGGGAAATGCGCACGACCTCGTGGCCGGAATACATTTCCTCGACATAGCCGTTCAGTTTGCCGAGGCTTTCCTGCCGGGCGGTAAAGTATTTCTGCGAACGGGACATGATGAGCACGACGAGCAGCAGCCCGACGAGCGTAATGCCCAGCGCGGCAAGCGCCAGCCGCCACTCGGTCACGAACATCATGATGAGGCAGCCGGCAAACTGCGTCGCGGCGGAGATGATCGTCGGCAGGCTGTTGGTCAGTCCCTGCTGGAGCGTGGAGACATCGTTGGTGATGCGGCTGAGAATATCGCCCTGTGCATGAAAGTTGAAGTATTTCTGCGGTACCCGGTTGATCTTTTCGGACAGCTCCGCGCGCATACGGTAGGACATTTTGAGCGTGACGCTCGCCATGATATAGTGCTGGATGAAGCCAAAGAGCGCGCTCAGGCCGTAAATGACGGCAAGCAGTATGCCGACTCTTACAATGGCTGCAAGATCAATGCCGCCGAGCAGGCCGTCGGACATGATGGTCGCGATCTTACCGACCTGATCCGGGCCGATGATGGTCAGCACGGCGCTGAGCGCCGCCAGCACGAGCGCCAGAATGACGACGCCGAGGCTCCTGCGCATATACGCGCTCAGGTCGTTCAGAGCGCCTTTGGGATCCGTTTTTTCTGTTGGACGCATATTGGGCCTCATTTGGATGCGCCTCCTTTCTTGAGCTCTTCCTCGCTCAGCTGCGACATGGCGATCTCGCGGTAGACCGTGCAGGACGCCATCAGTGCGTCATGCGTGCCGAGTCCGGCAATTTCGCCGCGGTCGAGCACGAGGATCTGATCGGCATTACGGATGGTGCTGATGCGCTGGGCGACGATGATCTTCGTCGTGCCGGGAAGCTCCTTCGCAAGCCCCTCGCGGAGCGTCGCGTCGGTCTTATAGTCCAGCGCGGAGAACGAATCGTCGAAAATCAGAATTTCCGGCGTTCTTGCCAGCGCCCGCGCGATGGAAAGCCGCTGCTTCTGCCCGCCGGAGACGTTCCGGCCAAGCTGGGCGATGGGATGTGCGGCCTTTTCGGGGTATTTGTCCACAAATTCCGCAGCCTGCGACAGGGAAAGCGCGGCTTGCAGCGACGCGTCCGTCTTTTCTGCTGCGCTCTGCCCGAAAAAGACATTGTCTTCAACCGTGCCGGAGAACAGAACGGCCTTCTGCGTCACATAGCCGAGCTTGTTGTAAAGCGCGTCGAACGTATACTCGCGCACGTCCAGCCCGTCTACAAGGACAGTGCCAGCCGTCGCGTCGTAAAAGCGCGGAATGAGGGAGGCCAGCGTCGTCTTGCCGCTGCCGGTCGCGCCGATGATGGCCAGCGTCTGGCCCTTTTCTACCTTGAAGCTGATATGCTCCAGCTCATCCGCAGCCGCGCCCGGATAGCGGAAGGAGACATCGCGGAACTCGACCGTGCCGGTCCCGCTGCCCTCTGTCTTCGCGCCGGGGACGACGTGCGGCTTTGTGTCCAGCACCTCGTTGATGCGCTCTGCCGAGACCTGCGCCTGCGGCACGAGCATGAAGATCATCACGAGCATCATAAAGGACATCACAACATAGGTCGCGTAGGTGCTGAACACCAGCACGTTTGTGAACATCGTCAGCCGTGCGGCGGGATCTGTCAGCGCGATCGACTCGACCAGCGCCGCGCCGACCCAGTAGACGGCGAGCGCCAGCCCGTTCATGCCGAAGCCGAGCATCGGCTGGAGCAGGGCGAACAGCCGCTGGTTTTTCAGCTGCAGGTTCATCATCTCGCGGCTGGGGCCGTCGAATTTCCGGTTCTGATAGTCCTCCGCGCCGAAGGCATGGACGACGTTGATGCCGGTCAGATTTTCCCGCGCGACGCGGTTGATCTGGTCGGTCTTTTTCTGCACCTGACGGAACCGGGGCAGGCAGCTGGACATGATCAGCAGCACCATCACAACGATTGCCACAACGAAGCCGCCCGTTACCGCCGAGAGCGTCCAGCTTTTGCCGAGGATCTTGATGATGGCCCAGACGGCCATGATCGGGGCCTTCATGAGCATCTGCAGACCCATGGCGACGATCATCTGAATCTGGGTGATGTCATTGGTCGTTCTGGTGATGAGGCTGGGGACGGAAAAGGACTGCATTTCCTCGCTGCCCGCGTCCATGACATGGTGGAACAGGTCGGCGCGGACGGAAAAGCTGAAGCCGGAGGCCGTCTTTGCCGCGAGATAGCCGCAGCCGACAGCCAGAACGGCGCTGGCCAGCGTACACAGGAGCATCTCGCCGCCGACGGATAAAATATCCGCTGTGACGCTGCCGGGGGTTTTGATGAGCGTGGTGAGCCGGGTCATGTAATCCGGCAGCTTCAGGTCGAAATAGACCTGCGCCACGACGAGAACTGCGCACAAAAGCGCCATCAGCGCCTCGCGCTTTCGCATACGCTTGAGAAGTTTGATCATGGGGGGTTACATCTCCGTTCCTTTGGGATTTTCCGTGCGGATCCGTTCGATATTGCGTTCAAAGGCGGCCACGCAGCGGCGGAAGTGCGCTAAGTCCTCCGCACGCAGGCCCTCGGTGAGCCGGTCGGCGAACGACTTTTGTAGCCTGCGGCCCTGCTCGATGACGGGCGCTGCCTTTTCGGTCAGCACGAGCGCCGTCTTGCGCCGGTCGCCGGGGACAGGCTGCCGCTGCAGAAAGCCCTCGCCCACAAGCCGGTCAATATGAAACGACACGATCGCGGGCTTCAGTCCGCGCATCCGGCAGATCGCGCCCGCCGTCTCGCAGCCGGGATTATTCGCCAGAAACAGCAGAATATCCGCCGCCGCAGGCGGCAGACCGGTTTCCGCGCACAGCGGCGAAAGCGCGGCGTGATAGGCGTCAGAAAAGCGTGCAGCATTGGCAAACATGGCAGACGCGGTCAGAAGGGGTTCCGGCATGAGTTAAGACCTCCAATATCGAACTGTTCAACATTGAATTAAATCATACACGAAAAATATGAAAAGTCAAGGAACGATTTGTGAACATTCCTTGACTTTTCGAAAGCCGAAAGCAGCATCCAAGGCTCCTCTTCCAAGGGAAGCAATCTGATATGCTGAACACGCCCTGCGAGAAGCCTCGCAGGGCGTGTTGTGCGGTGCGGTTACCGTTCTTCGCGGAAGTACGGGATGCCGAGGGACTGAGGCGGCTGATCCTCCTTCTTTTTGCGCATGGAGACCATGAGCAGGACAAGGATCGTGACCACGTAGGGGAGCATCTTGAACAGCTCCAGCGTGCTTCTGGACAGGCCGGGGATGTAGTTATACGCCCAGTAGAGAACGCCGAACAGATACGAACCCCAGATCGCGCGCAGAGATTTCCACGTTGCGAAGATGACCAGCGCGACGGCCAGCCAGCCGAGGGCTTCGATCGTGCCCTGGTTCTCCCAGGTGCCCTTGATGTAGTTCATGACGTAGTACGTGCCGCCGAGGCCGGAGATACCGGCGCCGATGCAGGTGGCAAGGTACTTGTACTTTGTGACGTTGATACCGGCAGCGTCAGCCGTGGCGGTATTTTCGCCGATGGCGCGCAGGCTCAGGCCCGTGCGGGTCTTCGACAGGAAGAACCAGATCGCAACGGCGAGGATGATCGCCACATAGGTCAAAAAGCCGTAGGAGAACAGGAGCGTGCCCAGACGGAGCTTGCCGGTGAAGCCGTCAAAGAAATTGACGAGGGAAAGCGAGTAGTTGCGGAATGCCTGCGAGGTCACGGCTACGGAGACCTGGCCGACGCCGCCGGCGAGCTTGTTGAGGCTCCCGCCGAAGAAGTTGCCGACGCCGGAGCCGAGGATCGTCAGGGTCAGGCCGGTGACGTTCTGGTTCGTGCGCAGCGTGATGGTCAGGAAGCTGTAGATGAGGCCGCCCAGCGCGGAGGCGAGGAACGACGCGACGAGACACATAATGACGCACAGCGCCGCGCTCGGCTCGATCCCTGCGTTGACGCAGTAGACGTTTTCATACATGAACGTGGACGTCAGACCGGCGATGCCGCCGAAATACATGATACCGGGAACGCCGAGGTTGAGGTTGCCGGATTTCTCCGTGATGATCTCGCCGAGCGCGCCGAACATGATAACCGTGCCGAACACGATGGCAGAGTGCAGAAGGTCAGGGAATTTCAGCAAAAAATCTAACATATTCAGCTCCTCCTTACTTGTGCTTCGCGCCGGTCTTGACCTGATAGTTGATGAAGAACTCGCTGCCGAGGATGAAGAACAGAATGACGCCGGAGATGATCTTCGAGACGTATTCGTTCAGGCCGAAGTCGGAAGCGATCTGCACCGCGCCCTTGTCGAGGAACGACAGCAGCGCCGAGATCAGGATCATGACGAACGGGTTCATTTTCGCGAGCCACGCGACGATGATCGCGGTGAAGCCGCGGCCGCCGGCGGTCGAGGTGGAGAGGGTATGGCTGACGGCGGAGACGGCGAGGAAGCCTGCGAAGCCGCACAGCGCGCCGGACAGGGCCATCGTGCGCACATAGATGCGCGGGACGCGGATACCGGCGTAGCGCGCGGTATTCTCCGAGTCGCCGACGACGGCGATCTCATAGCCGTGCTTGGTGTATTTCAGATAGAGGTACACGAGCGCCGCGAGGACGAGCACGATGATGACCGTCCACATGAAGTCCTTGTTATAGCCGTCGGAGAACATATTGCCGATCCAGCCGACGTACTTGACGTCGCCCTTGGAGTTGATGGTGCCGATGGAGTTCGATCCTGGAGGGTTCTCCCACTTGGAGACGGCGAACGACGTGAGCTGAATGGCGATGTAGTTCATCATCAGCGTGAACAGCGTTTCGTTCGTGTTCCACTTGGCCTTGAAGAAGCCGGGGATGAGGCCCCAGATGCCGCCCGCGACGATGGCGCTGATGGCCATGCACAGGAAAAGCATCACGATGTTCATCTTGCCTGCGAAGTTGATCATCCAGAACGCGGTGGCAATGCCGCCGACGAGCATCTGGCCCTCCGCGCCGACGTTCCAGAAGCGCATCTTGAACGCGGGCGCCAGACCGATGGCGATACAGGTCAGGATCATGCAGTCGCGGATGGTGAACCACATACGCTTGCTCGTGCCGAACGCGCCGGAGGCGAGGGAAACGTAAACCTTCAGGGGGTTCATCTTGACGATGGCATAGATAATGATGCCGTCGACGATCAGAGCCAGCAGAATGGCGATGGCGCGGATCGACCAGGCCTTGCTGAGGGAAATTGTGTCTCGTTTGGAGATATGCATACTCTATTAACCTCCGATCTTCGTCATCATCAGGCCGACGGCGTCCTTCGTGGTCTTGCGGCCGTCGACGATGCCGGAAACCTTGCCGCCGCACAGAACGAGAATGCGGTCGCACAGCTCCAGCAGAACGTCCAGATCCTCGCCGACATAGATGACACTGACGCCCTTCATCTTCTGCTCGGTCAGCAGATTGTAGATGACGTAGGACGTGTTGATGTCCAGACCGCGCACGGCGTAGGCCGTCATGAGAACAGCCGGGTTCTGCGCGATCTCGCGGCCGACGAGCACCTTCTGCACGTTGCCGCCGGAAAGACGGCGGATGGGCGTGCGATTGATATCCGGGGTGACGACCTCAAGATCGTCCACGATCTTCTGCGACAGGTCGCGCGGGAACTTGCGGTCGGTCAGCGGGCCCTTGCCGCGCCGGTAGGTGCGGAGCATGATGTTCTGAATGATGTTCATGCCGCCGACGAGGCCCATGCCGAACCGGTCCTCCGGGACGAAGGACAGCAGGAGGCCCTTGCGGATGATATCGAGCGGGTCCATGCCGTTGAGCAGACATTCGGTTCCGTCCGGCTCGATGTATGTAATTTTGCTGCCGGCCTCCAGCTTCTGCAGGCCGGAAATGGACTCAAGCAGCTCCTTCTGGCCGGAGCCTGCGATGCCCGCGATGCCGAGGATCTCGCCGCCCATGGCGGTGAAGGTCACGTCGTCGAGCATCTTGACGCCTTCCTTGTTCTTGACGGTCAGGTGCTCGACCTTCAGGCGCTCGGTCTGGTTCTCGTTCAGCGGACGGTCAATGTTCAGGGAAACGGCCCGGCCGACCATCATGTCGGTCAGCGACTGCTGGGAAGCGGTGGCAGTGTCAGTATCGCCGATGTACTCGCCCTTGCGCAGAACGGCCACGCGGTCGGAGACGGCAAGCACCTCATGCAGCTTGTGCGTGATGATGATGATCGCCTTGCCGTCCTTTTTCATGTTGCGCATGACGGTGAAGAGCTTTTCCGTCTCCTGCGGGGTCAGAACGGCGGTCGGCTCGTCGAGGATCAGGATATCCGCGCCGCGGTAGAGCACCTTGACGATCTCGACGGTCTGCTTCTGCGAGACGGACATCTCGTAGATCTTCTGGTTCGGGTCAATGTCGAAGCCATAGCGGTCGGCGATCTCGCGGACGGCCTTGGCAACGGCGTTTTTGTCCATCTTGCCCTTGTCGCCGGGCAGGCCAAGAATGATATTCTCGGCAGCCGTAAAGACGTCGACGAGCTTGAAATGCTGGTGGATCATGCCGATGTGCAGATCAAACGCGTCCTTCGGGGAGCGAATCTCCACTTCCTTCCCATCGACGAAGATCTGGCCCTCGTCCGGATAGTAGATGCCGGAGAGCATGTTCATAAGCGTGGTCTTGCCGCTGCCGTTTTCGCCCAGCAGGGACAGGATCTCACCCTTATGCAGCTCCAGACTGATCGATTTGTTCGCCACGACCTGTCCGAAGCGCTTGGTGATGTTTCTCAGTTCGATTGCGTTTGCCAAGCAAGTCATCCTTTCTGTCTTGGAATTCGCTCCGCTGTTTTGCAAAACGCCGCTTTCCGGCGGCGGTTTTGGCGAGTTCGCGGAAAGCCTGTCCCTCCAACGTTGAACGGAATTGAAAAAACAGGGAATCTCAGTTAAAAACTAAAGATATTCTATCATTTTGTGAAGAGATTGTAAATACGCTTTCTGCAAAAAATACAAAAAAATATAGCAGGCCTAACAAATTTTTAGTCAGCATGCAAAACTTTTGTGCAGTAAAGTGTACGCAGAAAGGCTCCCGTTGCCGCACGCTGTACGACAATGGGAGCCTTTGGGAAAGTTTTGTTCGTTGGTCAGTCTCACGCTTCCATCCGTGTGCGGATGGCCTTCAAAAATGCCTCGCTCGTGACCGGCGCGGGGCGTTCGCCCTCGACGAGGCCGGCGAGGTCGCCGGTCATGATGCCGGAGCGGATCGTGTCGAGGCTGGCCTGTTCGAGCCTGTCCGCGAAGGCTTCGAGCGCCGGAAGCTTATCCAGCTGGCCGCGCTTTTTCAGCGCGCCTGTCCACGCGAAGATCGTCGCCATCGGGTTGGTCGAGGTCTGTTCGCCCTTGAGGTAGCGGTAATAGTGCTTCGTGACCGTGCCGTGCGCGGCCTCAAATTCTGTCGTGCCGTCCGGCGCGACGAGCACGGAGGTCATCATGGCGAGCGAGCCGAACGCCGTGGACACCATATCGCTCATCACGTCGCCGTCATAATTCTTGCAGGCCCAGATGAAGCCGCCCTCGCTGCGGATGACGCGGGCGACCGCGTCGTCGATCAGCGTGTAGAAATACCGCAGGCCAAGCGCCTCGAACTGCGTCCTATAGCTCTTCTCGTATTCTTCTTCAAAAATGCGCTTGAACGCGCCGTCATAGACCTTGGCAATGGTATCCTTGGTGGAGAACCAGAGATCCTGCTTCGTATCAGTGGCATACTGGAAGCAGGCCCGCGCGAACGAGCGGATGCTGCTTTCCTTATTGTGTTCGCCCTGGAAGACGGCGGGGCCGTCGGTTTTCTGGACGAGAACGGTCTGCTCCCTGCCGGATGCACCCTTGAAGGTCATGGTGCATTCGCCGGGCTCGTCCGTCTCAAGGCTTACGGACTTATACACGTCGCCGTAGGCGTGGCGGGCGATCGTGATCGGCTTTTTCCATGTGCGCACGACCGGCTTGATCGTGTCCAGCAGAATGGGCGCGCGGAAGACCGTGCCGTCCAGAATCGAACGGATGGTCCCGTTCGGGCTTTTCCACATCTCGGTCAGCTGCGGATATTCGACCATCCGCTGCGCGTTCGGCGTGATCGTCGCGCATTTGACGGCCACGCCGTATTTTCTGGTCGCCAGCGCCGCGTCGACCGTGACCTGATCGCGCGTCTCGTTGCGGTGCAGCAGGCCGAGATCGTAATACTCGGTCTTGAGGTCGACAAACGGGCAGATCAGCTCGTCCTTGATCATCCGCCAGAGCACCCGCGTCATTTCGTCGCCGTCCATCTCGACGAGCGGCGTTTTCATCTGAATTTTTTCCATATCGGTCCCTTCTCTCTTATCCGCGCTTGGCGTAGTAATTCATCAGGCAGCCGTCGAGCAGAATGTCCCGCTCGTCCGGCGTCAGGCCCTTTACGTGCAGCAGAAGCTCTGCTTTTTCGCCGGTCTGCCGCAGAACCTCCGCGGGGAAATCCTCACAGCCTTTCTCCAGCCGCTTCCGCACGTCCGGCACGAAGACCAGATCGCCCGGCGCATAGTCGAATGGCGTGCCTGCGTCCAGCGTGAACGGCAGCATACCCCAGTTGATGCAGTTGCTGCGGTAGCGCTTGGTGGCGAATTCATAGCAGATATTCGCAAGTCCGCCCAGAACCTTCTGGCAGGACGCGGCCTGTTCCCGCGCGGAGCCGTCGCCGGGCTTGTTGGCGAACACGCAGGAGCCGAACTGCGTCGTGTTCAGAAGCGCCTCCGCGTCGCCGACGCGCGAGAGCGCGGCGAGAATGTCCGAGGGATTCGAACCCTCCCGCCGTTCGGCTTCTTTTGCGGCAATTTCCTTTGCGCGCGGCACATAATCCGGCACGCGGCGCGAAAGCGTAAACTCCGCCAGCCGCAGGGGGTTCGAGCGGTAGGACGACGTTTCGCCCGACGGGATCAGCTCGTCCGTCGTGGTCACGGGGTCATGAATGACGGCGGCAAGCTCAAGCAGAAGATTTTCACCCAGCTCATACGTTTTCGGCCAGTCGGTGATGTTCGGACCCATGATGAGCGCTGTTTCCGGCTGCGGATGGCCGAAGCCGTGATAGACGCGGCGGGCATAGACCGTCTCGTCAAACTGGTACGGATGGCGTTCCGGGGTATAATCCAGCTCGTCCGCCGGGGTGATGCGGCCGCCGTTTCTGGCTGTTGCCGCAATGGAACGCGCGTCCATGAGGCACACGCCCGCAAACTGCCCCTCGCCGGGCTTTGAGCCCTCGCGGTTCGGGAAATTGCGCGTCGTATGGCGCAGAGACAGGCCGTTGTTGGCCGGCACATCTCCCGCACCGAAGCACGGGCCGCAGAAGCTGGGCTTGATGATCGCACCGGTTTCCAGCAGCGACTCCGTCACGCCCAAGCGTGTCAGGGCGAGGCTGACCGGGACGGATGTGGGATAGACGCTCATGGAGAAATACCCGCTTCCGACCGAGCCGCCGCGCAGGATCTGCGCAGCCTCGTCAATATTATCAAACATACCGCCCGCGCAGCCCGCAATAATCCCCTGATCGGCCCAGACACCGCCGTCGTGAAGCTTGTCCAGCAGATGCACGTTGGCCTTCGGCCAGCGCCTTTTTGCCTCGGCCTCCACACCGGCCAGCAGCTCCTGCGCGTTCGCAAGGAAGTCACGGATGGTGTACGCGTTCGACGGGTGGAACGGCAGCGCGATCATCGGCTCAAGCTGGCTGAGATCCAGCTCGATCATGCGGTCATAATACGCGCCATCCTCCGGCGACAGCTTTTTATACGCTTCGGGGCGGCCGTGAACTTCAAAAAACCGTTTCGTCTCCTCGTCCGTCTCCCAGATGGAGGACAGGCAGGTCGTCTCGGTCGTCATGACGTCGATGCCGTTGCGGAAATCAATGGGCAGCTTCGCAATGCCGGGGCCTGCGAATTCCAGCACGCGGTTCTTGACGAAGCTGCTTGCGAATGTCGCCTTGACCAGTGCGATTGCCGCGTCGTGCGGGCCGACGCCCCGGCGGGGCGTTCCCGTCACATAGACCAGCACGACCTCGGGAAGCGGCGCGTCCCACGTGTGCCTCAAAAGCTGCTTGGCAAGCTCCGGCCCGCCCTCGCCGACGGCCATCGTGCCAAGCGCGCCATAGCGCGTGTGCGAGTCAGAGCCTAAAATCATTGACCCGCAGGCAGCCATCTGCTCGCGCGCGTAGGAATGAATGACGCTCTGGTTGGCGGGAACGTAAATGCCGCCGTATTTCTTTGCCGCGGACAGGCCGAAGACGTGGTCGTCCTCGTTGATCGTGCCGCCGACGGCGCAGAGGCTGTTGTGGCAGTTCGTCAGCGCGTAGGGGAGTGGGAACTCCTTCATGCCGGAGGCCCGCGCCTGCTGGATGATGCCGACATAGGTGATATCGTGTGAAAGCATGGCGTCGAACCGGATGCGGAGCTGCCGCTCATCGCCGGACTGGTTGTGCGCCTGCAAAATGCGGTAGGCCATGGTGCGTCTGCGGCCCTCGTCCGGGGTGAGCGGCGCCGTCGGCTGCGGCACGCCGCCGCAGAGGAATACGCCGTGATCGGTCAGTTTCATAGTATGTTCTCCCTTCTGTACAGGGTCTTTTTTCTTGGGATATACTTTATCACAGAAATGCGTTTTTGAAAAGTGCTTCTGAAAAAATTCATAAATCCTGCAAATCAAGCAGAAAAATACCTGATATGCAGGATGTTTTGCAAGTATGCACGATTCTCCCGTCATTTTGTGCGAACCGTTCTTGCATTTTCTGCTTCCGTCCGGTATGATGGACAAAACAGACGGGAGGGACAGGCGGATGGCGCAGTATTATATGCTTTACAAGCCGCGCGGACTGCTCACCGCGAAGCGCGACGCGCGGCGGGAGACGGTCATGTCCTGCTTTCCGGAGGCGCTGCGCGAGATGCTGCACCCGGTCGGGCGGCTGGACAGGGATACGGAGGGGCTGCTGCTGTTTACGGACGACGGGATGCTCGACGTGCGCCTGCTCCGGCCCGAGCAGCACGTGGAAAAGGAATACGAGTACCGCGCATTCGGGTTACTTGACGAGACGGCCATGCGGCAGCTAGAGGAGGGCGTTTTGCTTTTGGAAGGGCAGCCGCCCTCGCTGCCTGCCCGCGCGCAGCTGCTTGCGCACACGAGCATCGGGGAAAGCGCGCCGTATCTGCCCGCGCGCTTCCGCGAGAAATACCTGAAAAACCCGTCCCGGCCCGTCACGGCCGGTAAGCTCTGGATCACGGAAGGGCGCAAGCATCAGGTCAAGCTGATGATCAAAGCCGTGGGCGGGCATGTGTTTTACTTAAAGCGCCTTGCCATCGGCCCCGTCCGGCTGGACGAGGCGCTCCGCCCGGGCGAATACCGCCCGTTGACGGCGGAAGAGCTTGCCGCGCTTATGCCACCGGCGACCAGCGGCGGCGGTACTGCTGAGGCGTAGCGCCCTCGCGGGAACGGAAGACGCTGATAAAATAGCTGGTGTTCTCCATGCCGACGCGGTAGGCGACTTCGGATACCGGCAGGTCGGTCGCGCGCAGCAGTTCCTTGGCGCGGGTCAGGCGCAGGCGGGTCAGATACTCGCCGGGCGACTGGCCGAAATATCGCTGGAAGCTCCGCTGCAGGTGGTATTTGCTGATGTTATAGCGCGCCGAGAGCGTATCGAGCGTGATTTTCTGCGCGTACTGCTCGTGCAGATACTGCCGCACTTTCTGCAAAACTGCGGGCACCGGCTGTGGGCGCTGCTGCGCCGCGCCGTGGATCAGACCGCAGAGGATCGTCGTCATGAGCGCCGACGCGTCCAGATCGCGGCCCAGCCCGCCGCCGTCCTCCCCGGCCAGGGACAGAAGCGCGCTCATCTGCGCGGACACCGGACTGTCGACCGGCAGCGACGCGGCTGCCCGCCCCTGCGTCTGCGACAAAAACGCCTGATAGTACGCATCCGCCGTTGCGCCGTAAAAATGGAACCAGAGGACGTCCCACTGTCCCGCGTCCGGCGCAGTATAATAGTGCTGCGGCGCATGGCAGTCGATCCAGAAAAAGCTCCCGGCGGGAAGCCGGTAGGTTTCGCCGCCATATTCCAATATTCCGGCCCCGGAAAGCGTCAGCTTGACAAGATACGAATCCAGCTCCTTTCGGACGGTATAGTAATTTGCACCAGAAATGAAATGCCCGGCCTCCTGCAAATACAGCAGCTTGTCGCGGGCAAACGCGCCCGCCGAGACGATCTTCCATTCAGACTCCGGCGTCATGTCGAGATTGTAATGCAGCACTTCCATGGATCGGCCCCCGCAAAACAGCAAGATATTGATATTTCAAAGCAAGCCTATGATACCACACATAGGCTTGCTTTTCTATAATGAAATGTAGAAACCCATAAAAAACAGGGAGGAAACGAACATGGAACGCTACGCGTGGAAAGCGACGGTTCTTCCGGGAAAGCTGGAAGAATACATCCGCCGCCACAACGAGATCTGGCCGGAGATGAAGGACGTGCTGCATCAGGCCGGGATCCGCAACTATACGATCTGGAATGTCGGCAATGAGCTGTTCGGCTATTATGAGTGCGACAGCGTCGCCGAGGCTGCCCGCGTGCAGGCCGAAAGCCCGGTCGTGGACCGCTGGAACGAGTACATGAAGGACGTTATGCTGATGGAAATGGACCCGGAAACCGGTGCGCAGCCGCTCATGAAACAGGTCTTCTTTTTTAATTGAGGGAGGAACAACTATGAACGCTTATACACTTGCAAAGGAACGCTACGCCGCGCTCGGCGTCGATACCGAAGCCGTGCTGGAAACACTGAAAAACGTGACCGTCTCCGTCCACTGCTGGCAGGGCGACGATGTCGTCGGCTTTGACGCGAAGGAGGCCCTCTCCGGCGGCATCCAGACCACCGGCAACTATCCCGGCAAGGCCACCACGCCCGAACAGCTCATGGCGGACTTTGATGAGGTCCTGCGCCTGACGCCGGGCAAAAAGAAGCTCAATCTGCACGCAAGCTACGCCATTTTCGAAGCCGGTGAGTTTGCTGACCGCGACGCCATTCAGCCGAAGCATTTTTCCCGCTGGGTCGCCTATGCCAAAGAGCGCGGCCTCGGCATTGACTTTAACCCGACATTCTTCTCCCACTCCATGGTTAAGGACGGCCTGACGCTCTCGTCCCCGGACGAGACGGTCCGCAAATTCTGGGTCGAGCACGGCAAGCGCTGCATGGCCATTGCGGAGTATTTCGCCGAGGAGACCGGCAAGCCCTGCGTCATCAACTTCTGGATCCCCGACGGCTATAAGGATTACCCGGCGGACCGGCTCTCCCCCCGCCGCCGCTACGCGCAGTCGATGGACGAAATTCTGTCCGTTCCCTATGACAAGACGAAGGTCTTCCCGTGCATCGAGTCCAAGGTCTTCGGCATCGGCCTGGAAGCCTACACCGTCGGCTCGGCGG
>OHSQ01000353.1_pt1 | contig 22129 bp, 20 predicted proteins | sample 1578661 | NCBI WGS metagenome assembly OHSQ01 (sample SAMEA3879534, study PRJEB24766) | human gut metagenome | biome: human-associated habitat; feature: feces | place: USA | collected 1985/1987 | reverse complement strand
TCCATCTGGATGTTGAAGGTGATATCCGGATAACGGGCGCGGAAATCCTGCAAAAGATGCGGCAGATAATACTGGCTCGGCACCGTGGAGGCGGCGATGGAGATCGTCCCCTTCATCTCCTGCGAGAAGTTGCGCAGCGCGATCGCCGCGTTTTCGCGCACTTGCAGGATCTCCTTGGCGTACTTATAGAGGAGCTTGCCTGCGTCGGAAGGGTAGGTCTCCTTCGTCGTGCGGACAATGAGCTTGATATTCAGTTTTCGCTCCAGTGCGGAGACATGCGAGCTGATGGTCGGCTGCGTCAGGTGCAGCAGCTCCGCGGCGCGGGAAAAGCTGCAATTCTCCACCACGTAGACGAACGCTTCGAGCTCCTTGATATCCATATCAATGTCCATAAAGTTCCCCCGTCTAAGCCGGCGGCGCAGGGCGTCCTGCGCTGCCGAAGTTGCGTTGTGACCGCATAAAGATTGCCGGTAATTGATTCAGTATACATAGTTTCCTGCACTTTGTCCAGAGAGACAAACAACATTTTGCAAGAATTGATGCATTATTTGCTGTCGGAATCTGCCATGCAGGAATTTGGGCAAATTACTGCTTTTCCTGCGCAAGCGCCTCCGCCAGCGCGATGGAGAGCTGGTCGGGGCAGGAGGTGTTTTTAAAGCCGCAGCGGATGCCGCGCATGCGCTCGATGGCGTCCTCTGCCTTCATGCCTTCCACCAGGCGGGAAATCCCCTGAAGGTTGCCGTTACAGCCGCCGATGACCTCAACATGCTTGATGGTGTGGTCATCATTCAACTCAATATGCATTTCCTTTGAACACACACCTTTGGTGCGGTAGTTATAAATCATTTCTATCTCTCCTTTTCTGATAGTCCACGCCTATCATAGCATGCCCGCCCCTTTTTCGCAAGGGGGAGGGCAAAAAAGGAAAGAAAAAGAAGATGCGGCAATTGAGGGTAGTATTCCGCGAACAGCTGTGCTATAATTACTCTGTTAGAATATCGCCATCATAGAAGAAAACGGAAAAAGGAGTTGTTGTTCATGTCTGTTTTAACCGCCGTTCTTCTCGGCCTTGTGCAGGGAATTGCGGAATTTCTGCCCATTTCGTCCTCCGGACATCTCGCCATTGCCGAGCATCTGCTGAACATGCAGGGGGCGAGCAATGTGCCGGACTTTTTTGACGTGCTGCTGCACCTCGGCACGCTCTTTGCGGTGTTTGCCGCATACTGGGACGATATCCGCGATATGGTCGTGGAGTTCTTTACCGGCATCGGGAATCTTGCCCACCACCGCACGCCGAATCCCGTGCCGCCCGCGCGCCGCCTCATTCTGCTCATCATCGTGGGCACGCTGCCGCTTTTTGTCATGGTGCCGTTTCGCCGTTTTTTCTCGTCCCTCGGTGATAACATGTACTTCATCGGCGGCGCGCTGATCTTTACGGGTATTCTGCTCTTTGTGAGCGACCGCGTGCGCCATGGCCGCAAGAGCGAAAAAACGGCCACGCTGCTCGATGCGCTGCTTGTCGGCGTGGGGCAGGCCATCGCCCTTTGCCCCGGCATCTCCCGCTCGGGTATGACGATCACGGCGGGCTGCTTTGCGGGCTTTGAGCGCAAGTTTGCCGTGCGCTTTGCCTTCCTCCTATCCATTCCTGCGGTGCTGGGCGCGAACATTCTCACGCTCAAGGACGCGCTTGAAACAAACATCGACTGGGCGAGCGTGCCCGTCTATCTCATCGGTGTTGTCGTGGCGGCGGTATCGGGTTATGCCAGCATTCGTCTGCTGCGCTATGTTGCCGACAAGGGCCGCTTCGGCGCGTTTGCCTACTACTGCTGGGCGGCCGGCGCGCTTACGCTGCTGCTCACGATCCTGCACTAATTTTTGATTCTGAGGTGAATCATGGCACAACAGAAGAAAAAAACCACCACAACAAACAAAAAATCAGCGAGCGCCTCGCGCACGTCCTCCGGCGGCAAGCGCACGGCAAAGAAAAGCCAGAAACGCCCCGTCCGCCGCGAGGTCGCGGGCGCGATCTTGCTGGTGCTGGCGCTGTGCCTTGGCTTCAGCTACTTTCAGTCGGGCGCGTGGCTGCTTGATCAGCCCGCGCAGCTGTGCCGGTCGCTCTTTGGCTGGGGCTATTACCTTGTTGCTCCCGCACTGTTTCTGGGGAGCTATATCCTGCTTTTCCACCGTGGGCGCAATGTGACCTCGTGCCTTGTCGGTACGGCGCTGCTGCCGGTCGTGTTCGGTGCGATCATGCACATCGCGATCTGCAAAGAGGAATATGCCGCGATGGACGGTATCCTGAAGCTCCTGTGGACGAGCGGCAACGCACTTACATCCGGCGGCGCGGTGTCTGCGTCGCTTGCGATCATGCTGGTGCTGCTGGTGAAAAAGGTGCTGGCAATGATCCTGCTCGTCGTGATGTTCGTCACATTTTTGATGATGGCATTCCGCTTGACGCCCGCCGCCGTGATCGAGGCGGTGCGCTCGCATGAGCGCGTGCCCTATGAGCCGGAGGAGGAAGAGCTGCCGCCGCAGCGTCCCGTCCGCGCGCCGCGCCGCAATGCAGGGGTATCCGATGCGTCGATCGACATTCCGCTCGACGGTGAGGAACGCGTTGTCAGGAAGAATCCATCGGGCGGCTTCTTCCGCAAGAAGTCTGACAATATCAAGAGCCCGGACGAGCTGCTTGCAGATAGAAATGCTGCGGAGGAAAAGCCTGCCGCGCCTGCACCGGCCAAGCCCGTAACGGTGACGGCCGATGATTTTGACCTGCCGCCCTTTGACCTGCCGCAGGGAACTCCCGTCGGCACGCCTGCTCCGGCGTCCGCACCCATTCCGCCTGCGCCGTTTGCCGTGCCTGCACCGACGGCGCAGGGCGCGCCGATTGCCGCAGCTGCGGCGGCGAGCGCCGTTCTCACAGACAAGCAGGAGGATAGGCTCCGCCGCGCCGAGGTCGACGCCGCGCGCGAAGAAGTCACGCGCGAGATCGAGACCGGTGATAAGCCCGAGCCGCCCGCCTATGAGTATCCGCCCATCACGCTGCTGAAAGAGGGCAGCGTAACGAACGCTGCCGAAGCAGGCGCGGAGCTGCGCAACAACTCCCGCCGCCTGGCGCAGACGCTCACGAGCTTCGGCGTGGACGCTCAGCCGGGCGATGTGGTGCGCGGCCCGTCTGTCACGCGCTACGAATTCACGCTCAGCCAGGGCGTGAAGCTCTCGAAGATCACCAACTTGCAGGACGATATTGCCCTTGCGCTCGGCGCAAGCGGCGTGCGCATCGCCCCCATTCCCAACAAGATCTCCGTCGTCGGCGTCGAGGTGCCGAACAAGCTCGTTTCGCCCGTCAATATCCGCACGGTACTTGAATCGCGCGAGTTTACGCAGCACCCCTCCACCACGGCCTTTGCCGTTGGTAAGGACATCAGCGGCAGGAACATCGTCGGCAACATCTCGAAGCTGCCGCACGTGCTCATTGCCGGTACGACGGGCTCCGGTAAGTCTGTCTGCACGAACTCTCTCATCGTCTCGATGCTCTATAAGTCGACGCCCGAAGAGGTGCGCTTTATCATGGTCGACCCGAAGATGGTCGAGCTTGCGCCCTACAACGGCATCCCGCATCTGCTCATTCCTGTCGTCACCGACCCGAAAAAGGCCGCGGGCGCGCTGCAATGGGCGGTCTACGAGATGATGAAGCGCTACAAGATGTTTTCCGAGCATAATGTGAAGGATCTTGCGTCCTACAACAAGCTTGCGCAAACAGATGAAGCGCTTAAAAAGCTGCCGAGCGTCGTCGTGGTCATCGACGAGCTGGCCGATCTGATGCTCGTGGCGGCGAAAGAGGTCGAAGAGTCGATCTGCCGCGTGGCACAGATGGGGCGCGCCGCGGGCATGCACCTCGTCATTGCGACGCAGCGTCCCTCTGCCGATGTCATCACGGGTCTGATGAAGGCCAATATCCCGAGCCGCATTGCCTTTGCCGTCGCCTCCGCGATGGAATCGCGCATTATCCTCGATACCGCGGGCGCGGAAAAGCTCGTCGGCCGCGGCGATATGCTCTATGCGCCTCTCGGCGAGGGCAAGCCCAAGCGCGTGCAGGGCTGCTTCATCTCGAGCGAGGAGATCGAGCGCGTGGTCAACTTCGTCAAGGAAAACGGCGAAACGGACTATGATGAATCCGTTATCGACAAGATCAACGCCGCCGTTGCCGAAAAGGAGAAGGGCAGCGGCAAGGGCGGCGGCAATGCCGCGAGCGAGCAGAGCGCCGCCGACGAGGGCGACGAGCTGCTGCCCGCCGCGATCGACGTGGTGATGGAGACTGGGCAGGCCTCCGTCTCGATGCTCCAGCGCCGCTTGAAGCTCGGCTACTCGCGCGCTGCGCGCATTGTTGACGAGATGGAGACGCGCGGCATCGTGGGGCAGTTTGAAGGCTCCAAGCCCCGCCAGATCCTCATCACGAAGGAGCAGTGGCAGGAGCTCAAGATGAAGGGCGCCTACGGAGCAGTGCCACCGGAAGCGGAAGAGCTTCCGCCGCCGGACGAGGAAAACTGAACAAAGCGAAAGCACCGAAAGCAAAACGGCTTTCGGTGCTTTTTTTGCGCGTCTCGGTTTCCATGCGCACGGGAAGCGCATAGACTGTCGGGGAAGAAGAAATGGGGGAGGAGATCGACATGGCCTATTCCGACAGAGAGCTTCTTGCGCGGCTCATCGAGTGCGAAGCGGGCGGCGAGGGCGAGAACGGAATGAAAGCGGTGGCGAGCGTCGTGATGAACCGCGTGCGCTCGACCGGCGGCGAATACGCGCGCGTGGGGCAGGGCAGTATCCGCAAGATCATCTTTCAGCCGGGCCAGTTCGTCTGTGCGAGCGAGACAGAGCATGGCGCGTATAATCCGCAGAATATCTACAACATGCGTCCGACCGATATTCATTATGAGATCGCGGATTGGGCCATTGCCGGCAACCGGCTTCCCGGACTCGGCGATGCGCTGTGGTTTTTCAACCCCTTTTCGCCGTCCTGCCGGGCGAACTTTCCCTCCGGCGTGGGGGTGTTCGTTATGCGCATCGGTGACCACTGCTTCTACGAACCCACCGCGGCGTATTACAGCACCTGAGAGAAGAAAATCAGCAGCATCGGGAAAAGGAGAGAACTTGGCTATGATCCAGATGGGAAAAAGTATGCCGTGCCTTTATGAGCAGATGGTTGCCGTGCCCGCCATGGCGAGCGTGCAGCAGAGCGGCAACAGCAATAATAGCAGTAATAACAACAGTAACAACAACGCGAGCCAGAGCTATGAGGAAATGCTTGGAGGATCGTCGGGGGCGGGGGGCATGTCGCTCGTGCCGCAGGGCGGCGCGAGCGGGCAGTTCCAGCCCACGCCCGACAAGATCGAAGAGTCGCAGACCGTCGACAAGATGGCCTACAATTCGTGGAAGGGGATGCTCGCGCGCAACATCGGCCGCGCAGTCATCGTAAGCTTCCTCGTCGGTTCGCAGAACACGGTCGTGGCGGTCGGCACGCTACAGGAGGTTGGAAACGACTATATCACGCTGTTCCACCCCGGCCGCAGCGCCTACATCACCGCCGACATCTACTCCATCCGCTTCGTGGAGTTCCCACAGGGGGACGCGGTGCTCACGATCAATTAAAAAGGGACGCTTTCGCGTCCCTTCCTTTTTTGCGTGTTAGAATCTCCTTCTGCGGCCGCGGTAGCCGCTGCCGGCTCTGCTGCGGCGGCGGTGGCCGTAGCGACGGCGGCGGGAGAACATTGTTACATAAACAACGAGCGCGACAATGAGCAGCAGTACGACGACGGAGAGGATCTTGACAAGCGGCTTTGCAAAAAAGTCTGAAACATCGCGCCGCGCCGTCAAAAACCAGGAGGCCGACACATCATTGAGCGCCAGAAGCTGCGTTTCGGCGTAAACGGTGTCATTGTAAGAGAGTGTCAGCGTGCCGAGCACGTCGCCTGCTGCAACAGGCGCGTCAACGGTCTCGTTCGTCAGTGTGACTGTTCGCTCGAGCATCTCGGGTTCTACATTATCCGGCAGCAGACAGGAAATATCCTCCGCGGCGTGAGCGACCACATAATTTGTCTCGCTCGAGAGTGCAACGGGAACCTCCTGCACGGGGTCGGCGGAGGAAAGAACGTCGCGACGGACGAAGTTATCAAAGCCCCAGTCGAACATGCGCGAGGTTTCCGAGAAGCTGCGCGTTAAAATGGTCACGCCGTCCTCAAGCGTCACGCGCTCCGCGCCCAGCACCACGCTGATCATATGGCGGCTGCCGCGGACGGCGGAGGAAATGAGGCAGTAGCCCGCCTCGGGCGTGGAGCCGGTCTTGATGCCCTGCGCGTCGCGGTAAACATAGCCGCGGGCGCGCCAGTTGGAGATGAGAAAGTTCGTCGAGTGCAGCTCGCGCGGCTTTTCGGTCATGTTGGTGGCGGGCACGGTGTAGCTCTTGGAATTGCAGATCTCCATGAACTTGTCGTGCTTCATCGCCTCGCGCGTGATGAGGTAGAGATCCCATGCGGTCGTATAGTGCTGGGAATTGTGCAGACCCGTGGCATTGGCAAAGTGTGTGTGCTCGCAGCCAAGCTCTGTCGCGCGCTCATTCATGCGCGCAACGAACGCCTCGACCGAGCCGCTGATGTACTCGCCGAGAATGTTGCACGTCTCGTTTGCCGAGACGATGAGCATGCAGTTGAGCAGCTGCTCGACCGTCATCGTTTCGCCGGCGACGATGTTAGCGGTGCTGCCGTCACTTGCAAGACCATTGAGCGCCGACTCCGTTGCGGTGACGGAGTCGTTGAGCGAGAGCCTGCCCTCGTCGATGGCCTCGAATACGAGCAGCGCGGTCATGATCTTCGTGAGCGAAGCGGGGTAGTTCTCCTGGTGGGCGTTTTTTTCGTAAAGGATCTCGCCCGTGTCCGCTTCGATGAGAAGACCCGCGCGCGCGTCCAGATCAAAGGATTCGTAAGCGTCGGCGCTTGTCAGAGAAAAGAGGGGGAGCAGGAGAAGAAAGGATAAAAAAAGTGACACAAGACGGCGTTTTTTCATGGAAATATACCTCATCGTATGATACAATAAAATATAGAATGTAGTTAAGAGAATGTAGTTAAGATGAGCGCGCCGTTCGGCACGTTTCGACATCAGTATAGCAAAAAAGGCAGGCGAGCGCAACCGTGGAAACAAAAGAAAAAACAGGCAGCTTTAGCGGCATTTCCCTTGTGCTTGCGGTGCTGACGGTTTTGTTTGCCGTTTCGCTCGTGTTTCTGCACAAAACGGCATACGAGGGGAACGCGCATGGCGACTATACCGTGACCGTGCAGCACAGGAACGATGAGATCACCGCGCCCACGCGCGTGCTCGTAAACGTCAATACCGCCGACGCGGCGGAACTGGAAACGCTCACGGGCATCGGCCCGTCGCTTGCGCAGGCGATCATCGACTATCGCGCCGAGCACGGAGACTTTACCGCGGCGGAGGAGCTTTTGCTTGTCAAGGGCATCGGAGAGGCAAAGCTCGAGGGCTTCCGCGCGCAGATCACATTCACGGAGGAGGAACCCAATGAAGATTCTGGTCGTTGATGACGAGCTTTTGCTCGTCAAAGGCATGAAATTCAATCTGGAAAACGAGGGCTACACGGTCGAGACCGCTTACGACGGCGCCACGGCGATCGACATGGCGAAAACAGAGGAATTCGACCTCATTATCCTCGATCTGATGATGCCGCAGGTGGACGGGCTGACGGCCTGCATGCGCATTCGCGAATTTTCCAATGTGCCGATCATCATGCTCACTGCCCGCAGCGAAGACGCCGATAAGATCATCGGTCTTGAGTCCGGCGCGGATGACTATATCACAAAGCCGTTCAATATTCTTGAGCTCAAGGCGCGCATCCGCGCGCTGCTGCGCCGGGCGAATGCCGCCCCGCAGCAAAAACAGCAGCCCTCACTTCTGACTGCGGGCGGCATCACGCTGGATCCCGAGCAGCGCGTCGCCATGAAAAACGGCGAGATCATCGAGCTGACGGCCAAGGAATATGACCTCATCGAGCTGCTTGTCAGAAATCCGCGCCGCATTTATTCGCGCGAAAATCTGATGGATCTTGTCTGGGGCTACACCTACGCGGGCGATTACCGCACGGTGGACGTACACATTCGGCGGCTGCGCGAAAAGCTTGAAGACAATCCTGCCGCCCCACAGCATATTCTGACGAAGTGGGGCGTGGGGTACTATTTGAAGGACTGAGCGCAACACGTGAGAAAGAGGAAAGGAGGCACCGCCATGCAGGCGCATACGAGCTTACAGCGCAAATTCAGCTTTGGCTATATCGCCATCATTCTGGCGGTGCTGCTTCTGCTGAACACATACCCTCTCATCACGTCGGAAAACCTGACGTTTCGCTCCAAGCAAAGCTCGCTGCAAGGCAGCGTTTCGGTGATGGTGACGGCGCTTGCGGGACTTGAAGAGCTGAGCGAGGAAAATGTGGCAGGCGCGATGACGCTTGTGGAAGAGAGCGGCATTTCGCGCGTTCTGGTCACGGACGCGTCCGGCCGTGTGCTGTACGATACGCGCGAGACCGACGGCGCCATCGGGCGCTACGCCTTTTATACGGAGCTTGTGCAGGCGCTGCGCGGGGAGGATGTTTTTTACACGGAGTTTTCAGATAAAGCGTTCAAAAGCCGCGCGGCCTCACCGGTCATTTACCACAACCAGACGATCGGCGCGGTCTACGCCTACGAATATGACACCGAGCAGGCGGCGCTGCTGCTGTCGCTGCAAAGAAACCTTGTGACCATTTCCATGGTGGTGCTGGTATTTGCCGGCGGGATCAGCGTGCTTTTATCCCGCGTGCTGACGCGGCGCTTCGGCGTGCTGACCGACGCCATTCGAAAAATGCGCGAAGGCTCGTACAGCCACCGCGCCGAAGTCGGCGGAAATGACGAGATCAGCGAGCTTGCCGCCGAGTTCAACGACATGGCGGATCGCTTGCAGACCATTGAGGACGCGCGCCGCCGCTTTGTATCCGATGCGAGCCACGAGCTCAAAACGCCGCTTGCGGGCATTCGCCTGCTGTCTGATTCCATTTTGCAGACGCAGGATATGGACGCGCAGACTGTGCGCGAATTTGTCGGCGACATTGAGCAGGAATCTGAGCGCCTTGCGCGCATTACGGAAAATCTGCTGCGCCTGACGCGCCTTGACAGCGGCCTGCTGCCGGAGGCGCAGCGCGTCGATCTTTCGTCTGTCGTTGCGCGCGTGGCGCGCATGCTGCGCCTGGTGGCGGAGGAAAAGAAGGTCGACCTCTCCTATGAAGTGCGCCGCGAGGGACAGACGCTTGCAAGCGAGGACGAGATCCATGAGATCATCTATAATCTGACGGAAAACGCCATCAAATATAACCACCCCGGCGGCTTTGTGAAGCTTGCTCTGGCGGGGGACGAGGACAACTGCCTGCTCACCGTCAGTGATGACGGCATCGGCATTCCGGAGGAGGACATGCCCCGCATCTTCGACCGCTTTTACCGCGTGGACAAGATGCGCTCCCGTGCAGCGGGCGGTACCGGCCTCGGCCTTTCCATCGCGGCCGACACGGCGCGCCGCCGCGGCGGCAGTATCGAGGTGTGCGCAAGAGAGGGCGGCGGCACAGTATTCACCGTGCGCCTGCCGCGCTGCAAAGAGGGAGGGGAGGAACGATGAAGAAACGCATTCTTCTTGCCGCGGTGCTTGCTATGGCGCTCACGCTCCTTTGCGCCTGCGCGCAGCGCGTACAGGAGATGGACGAGAGCGGCTACGAAGTCTATTTCCTCAGCGATCCCGCTTCCGCGGGCGGCGAAGACGCCATCTGCGCGCAGCGGACGCGCCTTGCTCTTGACGATACGATGGAAACGGAGGACTGCGTCCGCGCCCTGATGGAGGCGCTACTCACGGGGCCTGAGGACAAGTCGCTCAGATCCGCCGTCCCGGATGGGACAACGCTCAAGTCGCTCAAGGTATCCGGCCACCGGGCACAGATCGACCTGAGCGCGCAATATGCGCGATTGTCCGGCATTGACCTGTCGCTTGCGGACTATTGCATCACACTGACGCTGACGCAGCTGCCCAACGTGAACGCGGTGAGCATCACGGCGGACGGGCGCGAGATCCCGTATCGGGAAACGCAGGTGCTCCTTTCGGCGGACACGCTGCTCTCTTCCCGCGAGAGCGGCCTGCGGCCGATCACCGTTTCGCTCTACTTCTGGGAACCGGCGCGCGGCGAACTGCGCGCCGAGCAGCAGACCCTTGCCCTCTACGAAGGGCAGACGCGCGTGAACGCGCTGCTCGAAGCGCTTGCGCAGGGGCCGGAGGACGGTTCGCTCGTTTCGCTCCTGCCGGAGGATTTTTCGGTGATCTCTTCGCGCACTGAAAACGGCGTCTGTTATCTCAACCTTCCGGCGCACGGCGCGCTGCCGGAGAGAGAAGACGAGCGGGCGCTGATGCTCGAGGCGATCGAGCGGTCGATCCTCTCGCTCAGCGGCGTGGACGAGGTACAGTTTCTCATCGAAGGCGCGGCGGGATCTGTCCCGCACCGATAAAAAAAGCCCTCCGCAGAACCTGTCTGCGGAGGGCTTTTGCAATAGAATTTTGCGTCAGACGCGCGCGAGCATCGCCGCGCCGATCACGCCCGCACGATAGCCGAGCGTACACAGCTCGATGCGCGTGTGGGAGGCGGCATAGCGCGCGCCGAACGAACGCGCGCGCACCCTTTCACGCAGCGGCGCGAGCAGCACCTCGCCCTGATTGGCAACGCCGCCCGAGAGGGCCAGCACTTCGGGGAAGAAAATGTTGACAAGATTTGTGAGCCCGCAGGTCAGATGCTCGATATAGTCTTCCACGACCTGCGCGCCCGCCTCGTCGCCGCGCTCCTTGGCGAGAAACGCTGTGCGGCCGTCCACACCGCCATGCTCCGCGGCGATCGTATGCAGAAGACTCTCGGGATGCGCGGCCATGGCGCGCTTTGTGTCGCGGATGAGGGCTGTTGCGGAGGAATAAGCTTCAAAGCAGCCGCGGCTGCCGCAGGTGCATTTCTCGCCGTTTTCCGCGATGACCATGTGCCCAAGCTCACTCGCGGCGCCGGTGTAGCCCGTGAGGAGCTTGCCGCCAAGCACCACGCCGCCGCCCACGCCCGTGCCGAGCGTGACGACGATGGTGCTCTCCGCGCCTTTGCCGCAGCCGAAGAGCGCTTCGCCCAGCGCCGCAGCGTTTGCGTCGTTGCCGAGGTGAATGGGGAGCGCCGTATACGCGCGCAGCGCGCTTCTGAGGTCAAAATTGATAAAATTCAGGTTTGCCGCAAAGCGGACGATGCCGCTTGCGTCGTCCACCGTGCCGGGACAGCCGACGCCCACGCCGCCGATGGCGGCCTCGCCGTCAGAGAGCTGCGCGATGACCTGACCGATGCGCGACGCGACGGCCTCAGGGCCGAGGTCGACGCAGGTCGGCATGGAGCATTCCTGCAAAATGTTGCCCTCTGCGCTCACAAGCGCCCCCTTGATGTTCGTGCCGCCGAGGTCAATGCCGATATAGTTCATAAAAGCCCCTCCCGGGTAAAAAGTTGTCCTCATTGTATGCCGCGGCAGGGGAAAAAGCAAGAGCGGGAACGCGGAAAAGTTTTCCTGAAAAGCGGAAGCGTGAAACTTTTTTGCGTTTTCTTCGTCTAAGAAAGTAAAGGAACAGAAAAGCGCCGCGCACGCGCGGCAAGAAGGGAGAAAGACATTGATGAACCGTTGGCAAGGGGCGGCGCTCGCCGCGTTGAGTGCCGCGCTGCTGCTCGCGGGCTGCGGCGCGCCGGAAACAGAGAACGATGCGGCGCAGGAGCATCAGATCACCTACGAACACATCTGTGAGAGGAATAAGATCTCATCGCTGCTCGAGCGGCACGAGGTGGTGACCGTTGTGCGTGAGAGCACAGACAGCAGCAACGGAGGTCAGGACGTCAAGAGCACCGATCAGTACACGCGCGACGAAAAAGGCCGGCTGCAAAACTGGAGCCACGGCTGGTATTCTGATGAGTACGGCGCAGACGATATTTATAGCGTGAATGTCTGCCTGGATGAAGTGCCGGACGGTATGTGCATTATCGCTGGAACAAATGATGACGGCAGCGCTCGAATTGCCAGTGTGATCGCCTGCGGAAGCAATGAATGGTACGAGAAAAGCACCGCGCAGGAATCGTTTTTGCCCGTAGCCGGTGACGGCATCACCGTGGAGGTCGAAGAGCCGTATGAGCAGGACGGCCAGCTCGTGTTTCCGATCAAACATTATATCACCGACGATGACACTGACTACTCGCTGCGATGGCTCTATGTCGATCCAACCTCCGATGACCTGATATCGATCAAATCGGAGCGGCACAGAAAAGACTTGCAGGGAAAAGACACCTGCTTTGCCACGGGAAGCTATACGTTCAGCTATGACCGTCCTTATGAACCGGAGGAAGACCTCTACGCGCTGATGCTGTCGGACGATGTTCCCAAGCATGAAATCACGCTCGTGTGGGACCCGGGCACCGTGCAGGAACACGAGCAGCACTTTACCGTGCCGAGCACAGCGTACTTTTCCCCGAGCAGCGGTAAGGGCGTCATACTTTACTACGACGCCGCCATGACGCAGGAGTATCAAACCCCTGAGATTGAATGGCCGGACGGCGAAAGCACGACCGTCTATGTGAAGAGCGGGGATCCCGACTGACGAGCCTGCAACGAAAATGGAGGAAACCAAGGTGAAAAACTGGAAGAAAACTGGTATTGCCGCGCTTTGCGTCGCGGCACTTCTTGCCGGCTGCGGCACGCAGGGCGGCAAGGACGACAAAGAGGACGATACCATCGGCGCCGACACGCCGATGGACGTGACGCTCGAAACGCTGCGCGAGGTCAACGCTCCGCGTGTGCTGCTTGCAAAGTACGACGCCGTGACCGTGAACATTCAGGGCACCGACCGGGACGGCGAGGTGACCTACACCGCAAGATTGCAGTACACGGACTGGGACGGGGAGGCGCTTCTCATGTCCTCGCATTATAACTATACTGCCAACAGCGGCCCGGGCGAGGAAGAGCTGTGGAGCCAGGGGCGTGGCGGACTGTACGCCACGCGCATGACGAGCGACGATAACGCGAGCCTGAACATCTATCCCATTCCGGGCGAGGGGACGGAGTATCTCCTTGACATACTGCCGCAGTGCACCGACCCCGCCGCCAAGAATGCCGAGGAAACGCTCGACGAGCGCAGCGAGCAGGACGGCGCGGTGCTGCTCTCGACCACCACGCGCTTTCAAGACGCCGGCGGCTACTACTATACCACCCTCTACTACGCCGATCCCGAGACGGGCGAGCTGCTCGCCATGTCCGTGACCGACTACATCGAGGACGGCGAGGGCGGCGCGACGGAGATGGGCACGACGCTCTACAACTGGAGCTACAACGAGCCCTACAAAGAAGAACCCTACAAGTCAGGCCGCTACCTTCTGAACGATGTCGTGTACGCGACGGACGACACGAGACCCGCCTGCCTGCTGACGGTCTGCCTCCCCACGAAAGAAGGGGGCGAAGACTGGTGGGTGAATGAATACCATGTGGCGAGGGGGACGTATGTCACCATCTGCTGCAGCATGGGCTGCACGCTCTACGCGGACGCGGCGCTGACGCAGCCCATCGACGACACCGTGTCCATCGACACAAATGGCGAAGAGATGACGGTCTACGTCCTGCCCGACGTGCCGCTGGACTAAAAACGGCATGAACTTAAAAAACGGCGGACTTCAAAAAAGTCCGCCGTTTTTTTCGCACAGCGTGAAACTTTTTTCTCATTTTTTCGTCTAATCATAACACAGGGATATTTGCGCGACAATTAAACAAATCTTAAAAAAATTGTAACCAAATCGCGCCTGATTGTAACGACTTCTTCATACGATGCGATTATAATAGAAACCTAATTTAGAATTGAGGAGAATCTGCGATGGCAAATGACCAGAAGCCCGTCATCTCGGTGCGAAAGCTCCGAAAGGTCTACATGATGGGGCAGGAGCACGTGGTCGCACTGCACAATATCGACCTCGATATCCCGCGCGGCGAGGTGTGCTGTATTTTCGGCACGTCCGGCAGCGGCAAGTCGACGCTGCTCAACCAGCTGGCGGGACTCGAAAAGCCCACGCGCGGCGTGGTGCGCATCGGCGGCGTGCCGATCTCACAGCTCAACGAAAATCAGCTCGCGGCCTTCCGGCAGAAGCACATCGGCTTTGTTTTCCAGTCCTACAATCTGCTGCCGGAGCTGACGGCGGCGGAAAATGTCGCCATGCCGCTCATGTTCAAGGGCGTCGACCCGGACGTGCGGCTGCTCGAGGCAAAGAAAATGCTCTGCCGCGTGGGACTCAAGGACCGCATGGATCATTTTCCCAACCAGATGTCCGGCGGTCAGCAGCAGCGCGTGGGCATCGCGCGCGCATTCGTCACGCACCCCGAGGTGGTGTTCGCCGACGAGCCGACCGGCAACCTCGACACAAGGACGACGAAAGAGGTCATGCACATGATCCGCGGCTTTGCCAAGCGCTTCCACCAGACGATCGTGCTCGTTTCGCACGACCCGGAGATGACCGAATATGCCGACCGCATCGTGACGCTCATCGACGGCAGGATCGTCAGCAACGTAGAAAACCAGGTCAAGGCGGAGATCGACGCCGCCCCCTACATCGAATAACGGAGGAAATCGAACATGAAACGCATTTCAAGATCCCTGCTCTCGCTCTGCCTTGCCCTTGTGCTGTGCGCGGCGCTGCTGCCAAACACGAATGCCGCCGCTAAGACAGACGTTGGAAGTGAACCTGGGGAGGAGACATCGGTGCCTCAGACCAAAGAGCCGACGTTTTTGATCACTGGCTATGAGGCGAGCCGCAGCAGTATCGAGACCGGCGACACGGTGAGCATTACGGTCTATTTGTCACGCACGGACGGCAGAAGCGATAGAATTCGTGTTGTGCGGAGTCTGGACAGCTTTCAGGGCGGTACAGCGGACACCATTACAACGGGCTCTTACGGCTCGTATGTCGTGACGTTCAAAGACCTTGTTTATACCGGCGACACGAATAAGGCACTCAACTTTACCATCTACTATGATGGTGCCAAAGACGCAGATGGCAATGATATTGTCAAGGGCGGTTATCAGCCAGACAATAATGTCGCACCGATCCGCGAGTGCGTGCCCTACACCGAGCCGAAGCCGGAGCCTGAGCCGACGCCGGAAACGATCCCCGCGCCGCGCGCCGTGTTCAATTCTGACGGCATGGTCTCGGCCATTGCTGCCGGAGAGACGAAAGTCATCACCGTTTACATTCAGAACGCCGGCACCACCGCCATGCGCGACCCCATTCTGACGCTCAAATCCTCCGGTTCGCTCCTCATCATGGGCAGCCAGGACTACATGCTCGACGATATCCGTGCGGGCCGCGATACGGCCGTCAACGTAACGGTCAAGGCGCTCGACAAGGTCGAGTCCCAGATGCAGACGATCGACGCCTCGCTGTCGTTCTACTATGACGATGGCACGCAGCTCACCAACGGCAGTGCCAGCGGCAGCGTCAACGTTCTCTCCGCCGTCAGCAACGATGGGCAGAATGAAGATATCGCAAGCCCCACGCCCATTGTCATTCTTTCAAAGTACAACTACGGCGGCTCGTCCGTTGCGGCAGGCTCGGGCACGAACCTGAGCTTCAGCTTCACCAACACCAGCAAGAAGCTTGCGATCGAAAACGTCATGGTCACCGTCACCGGCGGCAGCGATTTGATGCTCAACGGCTCGACCAACACCTTCTATTTTGATTCCGTCGCCGCGGGCGGCAGCAAGAGCGTTACCGTGCCGATGAAGGCCGCACAGCTCATCAGCGCGAGCGCACAGGACGTGCAGATCGCCGTTACCTACGAATACGTCGATCAGAACGCAAGAAAATCCGGCAGCGCAACGCTTTCCCTGAGCGTGCCGCTCTACCAGCCCGATCGCTTTGAGCTGAGCGAGCCCAAGACCTCCTATACCGGCTACGTCGGCGAGGAAACGAGCCTGACCATCGACTATGTCAACAAGGGCAAGAGCGCCATCAGCAACGTTGATGCCACCATCTCCGGCGACATTGATTCTCCCACGCCTTATCAGCGCGTCGGCACGATCGACGGCGGCAAGAACGGCACCATCGCCTTCGCCGTGACCCCGCAGCTGGAGGGCGAGAATCAGGTCAAGATCGTTATCACCTACGAGGATTCCAACGGCAACACGAAAGAGCGCGTCTTTGAAGCGACGGTCGAAGCCATGGCCTACGAGCCGGCCGACCCCGGCATGGATGATCCCGGCATGATCGACCCCGAGCCGGCGAACACCTTCCCGTGGAAGTACGTCATCATCGCGGTGGTTGCTGCGCTTATCGTCCTTCTCATCGTGCTGCGCATCCGCAAGAAGAAGGCCAAGCAGAAGGCCGAGCAGGCGCTCTGGGACAAGTGGGACGAAGAGGAGCTTGCCGAGGAGAAGAAGGAGGCAGCGGACGCCGCGGCTGAAAACAAGGAGACTGCGGCCACGGGTGCTGAGGAGCAGAACAAATGAGATTCGCAGATATCCTGAAAATGTGCTTCGACAGCCTGTCGCGGCGCAAGGGACGCACGATCCTGACGGTGCTGGGCGTGTTCATCGGCTGCACGTCCATCATCGTGATGGTCTCCATTGGCGCGGGCATGCAGGAGTCCTACGACCAGATGCTCAAAAATATGGGCGACCTCTCCATCATCGAGGTTTACCGCGGCTACAACCAGAATACCGGCACACAGACGGAAAGCAAGCTTGATGAGAAAGCGGTCGAAAGCTTCCACGAGATCGCGGGCGTGCAGGCCGTCATGCCCAAGGCAAGCCTCGACAACTACAACATTTCGTTTAAGGCGGGCATCAACGACCGCTACAGCGCAGACTGGGGCACCTTTGTCGGCATTGACGTGAGCGCCCTTGAGGATATGGGCTTTGAGCTGGTCGCGGGCCGCTACCCGCAGAGCAGCGATGAGGTGGTCGTGGGCCAGTATTTTGCCTACAACTTCAAGGATACGCTCATGCCGGACGGCAGAAATTATGTGAACCGCTATAACTGGGACGAAAACGGCAATCTCGACACGGAAAACGTCCCCGACCCGTTCTTTGACCCGCTCAAGACGGACGTGAAGATGCTTCTGACCTCCTGGGACGACTCCGGCAACGAGACGACGCCGTATAACGTCAACCTCAAGGTCGTCGGCGTTCTGAAGGAAGATCAGGGCAAGGGCTACGAGACGAGCGAGGGCGTGATGATGGACATCAATGCGCTCAAGTCGCTCATTCAGGATCTGACGGGGAAGACCGACACGAAGTTCGAGTATTCGTCCATCAATGTCAAGGCAGAGAGCCTTGAGGCTGTGCCGGATGTGGAACAGGCCATCAAGGACTTAGGCTACAGCACCTATTCCATGCAGAGCCTGCGCGACGAGCTCAACAAGCAGACCCGCCAGATCGAGCTGATGCTCGGCGGTCTCGGCGCGATCTCGCTTTTGGTCGCGGCCATTGGCATTACCAATACGATGATCATGTCCATCTCCGAGCGCACGAAGGAGATCGGCATCATGAAGGCGCTGGGCTGCTATGTGCGCGATATCCGCGCGATGTTCCTGATGGAGGCGGGCAGCATCGGCCTTCTTGGCGGCGTGCTGGGACTGATTTTCAGCTTTATCATCTCCGTTGGCATCAATCTATTCTCCTTCGGCGCGTTCGGCGGCGGGGGAGTGACGTGGGAGCTCATCAAGCAGGCGCTCATCGGCGGAGAGAACGTGACGCGCGTTTCCGTCATCAAGCCGGAGCTTATCCTCTTTGCGCTGGTGTTCTCGGTGCTGGTGGGCCTTGTGTCCGGCTATCAGCCGGCAAACAAGGCGGTTAAGATCTCGGCGCTCGAAGCCATTCGAAACGAATAAAAAATACAGCAGTGGGGCGGCGTCCGACAGGACGCCGCCCCATTTTTGCGTGCGGGCTTTGCTTGACCGCAACGCAGCGTTGTGGTATCATATACCAGTAAAATTTTTCACAAAACAGGAGGCGATCGCCTTGGCAACCGTCAAACGCAGATCCACCGTTCCCTATTATGCCGCGGCGGGAACATGGGTCATTTATGCGCTGCTGTTCCCGCTCTACCGCGTACCGCATTTCCTCTTTGTGGCGGTCGTGTCGTGGGTGGTGTTCTTCATTATGAACGCCGTGTGCGGCACTGTGGAGGTCACTGTGCCTGACCCGCCGAAAAAGGAGGAGACCACCGGGAATCCGGAGCTTGACAAGATGATCCGGGACGGCAATCTTGCCATCTCCGAGATGAAGCGTCTGAATGATTCCATCAAGGACGCGAAGATCTCTGCCGACATCGACCGGCTCGAGGATTTGAGCGCGAAGATCTTCGCGCAGGTCAAGGCAGACCCCAAAAAGCTGCCGCAGATCCGCAAATTTATGGACTACTATCTGCCCACCACGCTCAAGCTCCTGAATGCCTATGACCGCATGGGCGCGCAGGGTGTGAATGGTGAGAATATCGATAACACCATGCAGCGTGTGGAGAGCATGATGAGTACCATCGTCGCCGCCTTTGAAAAGCAGCTCGATATGCTCTTTGGCAGCGAGGCGATGGATATTTCCACCGACATCACGGTGCTTGAAAACATGATGAAGCGCGAGGGACTGAGCGAAAGCGACGGCGTGCAGGCAAGCGGCGGCACGGCGACCGCCTCGCAGGGCGACATCAAGCTCGAGCTGTAAAGGAGAAGACGATGCGAAAGAAAGTGATGGCGTTCAACGCCAAAGTCAATGCATGGATTCTCAAGCGGCTCAAGGGCGTGTGGCTCGACCCCGTTTTCTGCGCGGTCTTTGCCGTGATGTGTGTGGTCAGCCTTGTGGGCGCGCTGCGCCTGCACAAGAGCAGCTTATACTATTCCACGGCGATCTGGGCGATGGCCACACTGCTGTGCCTGCGCCGCATCCAGCGCATCAAAAAATACGAAAAGGAACAGGCAGAAAGCCAGAATACGGAGGAGAAATGATATGAGTGACAACATGATGCCCGAGCTGACCCTGAACCCCACCGAAGCGGCGCAGGAAGCCGTCCCTGAGCTGACGCTCACCCCGGACGCGCCCGAACCCGAGCAGGAGCAGAAAAAGGAAGTCGAGCCGGTCAAGGTAGACGAGAGCATGCTCTCCGAGCAGGAGAAGAAGGCTGTCGACGAGTTTGCCCAGAAGATCGACATTAAGGACACGAACCTCGTACTCAACTACGGCGTGGCCGCGCAGAAGAGCGTGGCGACGTTCTCGGAAAGTGCCCTCTCTTCTGTGCGCAACAAGGATCTGGGCGGCGTGGGCGAAACGCTCTCGAACCTCGTTGTTGAGGTCAAGGGCTTCGGCCAGGAAGAAGAGAAGAAGGGGCTTGCCGGTCTTTTCCACAAGCAGAAGGACAAGCTTGAGCTGATGCGCGCACAGTACGGCAAGACCGAAACGAGCGTGAACCGCATCGTATCCGAGCTTGAAAAGCATCAGGTCGCGCTGATGAAGGACATTGCAATGCTCGACCAGATGTATGAGCTGAACCTCAAGTACTACAAGGAACTCACGATGTATATCATCGCGGGCAAGAAGCGCCTTGCGGAAGTCCGCTCCGGCGAGCTCGAGGAGCTGCGCAAGAAGGCGGAGGCGAGCGGCCTTGCTGAGGACGCGCAGGCCTACAACGACTACGCACAGAAGTGTGACCGCTTTGAAAAGAAACTGCACGACCTGGAACTGACGCGCATGGTGTCGCTCCAGATGGGCCCGCAGACGAGACTTTTGCAGAACAACGACACGCTGATGGTCGAGAAGATCCAGTCCTCGCTTGTCAACACCATTCCGCTCTGGAAGAGCCAGATGGTGCTCGCGCTCGGCATGGAGCACAGCCGTCAGGCGACGGCCGCGCAGAGCGCCGTGGCGCAGACGACGAACGAGCTGCTCAAGAAGAATGCCGATATGCTCAAGATGGGCACCATCGCCACGGCCAAGGAGGCCGAGCGCAGCATCGTCGATATCGAGACACTGCAGCACACGAACGAGCAGCTTGTCTCCACGCTCGACGAAGTCGTGAACATTCAGCGCGAAGGCGCGCAGAAGCGCAAAGAAGCGGAGGTCGAGCTCGGCCGCATCGAGGGCGAGCTGAAGCAGAAGCTCATGGAGCTGAGAAGCTGAGAGCGCTCCGGATAGGAGAACCACATGAAATTCTTTCAAAAACGCGGCGTCGCTATCGCGGTGCTGATTCTGGCGATCATTGCTTCCGGCGCGTGGGGACTGCACAAGGCGCCCGCCGTCTCTACGCCGGAGGGCGGAGAAAAGCTCGATCCCTCACTTTCCACGGCGGCCTTTACGCAGTATGTGCGCGATGATGCCGATGTTCTTTCCGACAAGACCGAGGAGGCCATCGGTCTCTACAATGCCAACTGGGACAAGATGTTTGGCAGCATCATGGCCGTCGTCACGACCGAATCCGCAAACGACATAGAGAATGCGGCGTATGATTACGCCATCGAGATGCAGCTTGCGGAAAATGATGCGATCCTGGTCATCGCAAAGCAGCAGCAGGACTACTACCTGCTTGCAAGCGGCAATTTTTACGACCTGCTCAGCAGGCTTTCGCAGAGCTTTGTTGCCTCCTGCATGGCGGATAATGTGCAGAAGGGCGATTATGACGCGGCGGTGCGCTCGCTTTGCGCCGCGCTCCATGTGGAGCTGAGCCAGCAGTATCAGCAGAGTGAGGCGGCGCTGGACGAGGCGGCCAACGGTGTGATGTTCATCATGATCCTCATCATATTCTTTATCATCTGGATCATGCTTGATGGCATGCGTTATCGCCGCTATCGCCGCCGCTACATGATGCCCGGCATGGGCATTCCGACGGTGGTGTACCGTCCCATCTTCTGGGGACGCCGCCCCAGCCGCCGAGACGACCCTCGAGCTCGGGCGGTTCGTTTGGAGGCTTTGGCAGCACAGGCCGCGGCGGAGGCTTTGGCAGCGGCAGTGTCGGTGGTTTCGGCAGCAGCCGAGGCGGTGGCCTCATGTTTATATACACAAATCCCCGAAAGCCGCATAAACATTGAACTTTTTAACCATCATCAAAAAACAGAATATCCCTATAACCACACTGAAAACGCCTTTTGACGGCTTCCCAGCCGATCACGGGGCGTTTTCTGGTGTCCGGCGTATCGTTTCCACGGTACGCCATTTTTTATGCCCAAAACCAGAAAGGAGGCGACGCCATGTACTTTACTTCCGGCCAAGACCGGGCCTTTGAACGGCTGATGCAGGAAAAGCCCGGTTTCGATCATTACGACGGTGGCGGGGCGAACGCGCCGGAGGATTGCGGCAGTTGCCACTTCTATCGCCCGGATTGGAAATATCAATACTGCGTGTATGCAGAGTGTCCCTACCAGCCGGGCAAGCGCACCGCCCTTGACGGCGCGGTGAAATTTCAAGTGAAAGGAGTGGACGACGAGATGGCAGTTTTTCGAGTGGAGAAAAACCGGGGCTACACGGTGATGTCCAACCACCACCTGCGGAACAAGGACTTATCCCTGAAAGCCAAGGGCCTGTTATCGCAAATGCTCTCCCTGCCGGAAGATTGGGACTATACGCTCAAAGGCTTATCCCTTATCAACCGGGAGCAGATCGACGCGATCCGGGCCGCAATCCGGGAGCTGGAACAGGCCGGGTACATCGTCCGATCCCGTGAGCGCGACAGTCAAGGGCGCTTGCGCGGCGCGGACTATGTGATCTATGAACAGCCCCAGCCTGTGCCGGATTCACCTACGTTGGAAAATCCAATGTTGGATAATCCAACGCAGGAAAAGCCTACGTTGGGAAAACCAACGCAATTAAATAAAGATATATCAAGTAAAGAAAAATCAATTACTGATGTATCAATTACCGATCCCATTCCTATCCTTTCCCGACCCTCTCCTTTGGAGGACGAGGCGGCACAGCCGCCGGAACGGAAAGGAACGGAAGCGAAATCACAGAGCGCCATAGAGATTTATCGTCAAATCATCAT
>OHSQ01000325.1_pt1 | contig 23087 bp, 24 predicted proteins | sample 1578661 | NCBI WGS metagenome assembly OHSQ01 (sample SAMEA3879534, study PRJEB24766) | human gut metagenome | biome: human-associated habitat; feature: feces | place: USA | collected 1985/1987 | reverse complement strand
TAGAGACTGATCTATGCGATTGCTTATAGCACGTCACGGAGAGACGGAGGAGAACTTGCGCTCTATCTGTCAGGGGCAGACAGCTGGCACGCTGACCCGACGAGGGGTGGCGCAATGTCTACAGTTGGGGGACAAGCTCAAGGGGTATCCCATCACACATATATATAGTAGTGATCAGCTGCGGGCACGTCGCTCGGCTGAGCTGATGATGTCGTCGAGTGGCTGTAAGGCGCCTCTAGTGCTGGACGAGCGCCTACGCGAGCGCTCTTTCGGTCGATGGGAGGGGCGACCCTTTGTCGAGATCCCTTCGCCAGACGAGGAGTGGCACGAGATCGAGACGGTCGAGGCTATTGCCGAGCGTCTGCAGAGCTTCCTACACGACTTGAGGCAGAAGCATAATAATGAGGAGGATCTGGTGCTACTTATGGGGCACGGCTTCACTATGAGGGTGCTAGAAGCATTGCTACAGGGAGGGCCTCTAGACAAAGTGGAGGAGATCACCTTCCTCCCGAATGGGGACTACCGACTATACGAGGGAGGTAAGCTCTGCCAGCGTCCGCGAGTGGTCTACATCTCTGGGGGGCAGCGCAGTGGCAAGAGTGGCTACGCACAGCGACTGGCGCTCTCGCTCTCTGATCGACCGATCTACCTTGCTACGGCGCGTCACTGGGACGAGGACTTCGAGCGTCGCATAGCGCGTCACCAAGCGGATCGGGGGCCTGAGTGGACTACTGTCGAGGAGCCTCGCTACCTGAGCCAGACGCAGATAGCTGGACGTGTCGTACTGATAGACTGTGTGACGCTATGGCTTACGAACATCTACAGTGACCTCGAGTTTGACGCAGAGGCTTCGCTCAGCGAGGCGCGTCGTGAGTGGCAGCAGCTGCTACATCACTGCGCAGCGGATACGCTCATCGTGGTGAGCAACGAGATCGGTATGAGCTTGCACGCTCCCGATGCGGGTTCACGAGCTTTCGTAGATTTACAAGGGTGGGTCAACCAATATATATCTGCCACGGCTGACGAAGCTTACCTGATGGTCTCTGGCAGAGCTTTACGAACGGAACTAATTTCAGACTTATATAGAGAGATATGACTTTTGAGGAGGAACTACAAGAGCGGATCGACAGCCGCACGAAGCCTAAGGGTTCTCTAGGGCAGCTGGAGCGCATCGCCTCCAAGGTGGGTATGATACAGCATAGCGTGACACCTCAGCTGATCGACCCCGTGCTGCTGCTGATGGCTGCAGATCATGGGATCGTCGAGGAGGGCGTGAGCGTATGTCCTAAGGAGATCACTTGGCAGCAATGCATCAACTTCGTCTCGGGCGGCGGGGCTTGTAGTGTCTTGGCACGGCAAAATGGCTTTCGCCTGCGTGTCATAGATGTGGGCGTCGACTACGACTTCCCTGAGACTTGTCGTATCGAGTCGGCTAAAGTGATGCACGGCACCCGCAATATGCTTCACGAGCCAGCTATGACGACTGAGGAGTGTGCTGAGGCGATGATGATCGGTGCTCAATGTGTGGCGCAAGAGGCAGAGCGTGGGTCTAATGTGGTCGCCTTTGGTGAGATGGGTATCGGCAATACTTCGCCAGCGACGCTGATCCTACACAAGATCACGGGACGCTCTATCGCCTCGATCATTGGGCCAGGCTCGGGGCTACGTGGCTCGGGGCTAGAACATAAGGCAAAGGTGCTCGAAGAGGTGGCTGCGCGCTACAATCCGCAGAGTCCTATGGAGCTCCTGTCGCAGATGGGCGGACTAGAGATCGCAGCGATCTGTGGCGGTGTCCTAGAGGCCTACAAGCGAGGTATGCTAATCCTTGCAGATGGTGTGATTGCTACCTCAGCCTTTATGGTGGCACACGAAGTAGAGCCACGCATCGTGGACAATGTGCTTTTCGCTCACACCTCCGAAGAGCCAGGACACCAAGCGATGATCGACTACCTCGGCGGAGAGGCAATCCTCTCTCTGGGGATGCGGCTCGGCGAGGGTACGGGAGCACTCGTTGCCTATCCGATCATTCAGTCAGCCGTTGCTTTTATGAGCAATATGCGCGGCTTTGCGGACGCTGCGGTCTATCGTGTAGACAAGTAAGGAGCGACTTGACCTATGGCTTGGGATCTGCGGCGCACGATACGCTCTGAGTGGGACTTACTGCGTCTCTCGCTACTCTTCTACACCCGCATACCAGTGGGGCATGTGGCGTATAGTGAGGAGCGTATGGGAGAGTCCTTTCGGTACTTTCCTCTGCTGGGAGCGATCGTAGGAGCTGTGATGGCGGGGATCTACGCTTTGGCGGGCTACTACCTACCCAATACTGTCGCTGCTGTGATGAGCGTGATCGTTGGTTTAGTTGTCACGGGCGGGATGCACGAGGATGGCCTGTCGGATTATTGCGATGCCTTCGGAGGGTATCACGATAGAGAGACGACGCTACGCATTATGAAGGACAGCGCGACAGGTGTGTATGGTATCTTGGGGCTTGTGATGCTCCTCATGAGCCGTGTCGTCCTCGTGAGCTACATACCTTACGAGAGCGCCATTGGAACGATTGTTGCCATGGCTGTAGTAGCACGTTGGATGCCTATCCTCGTGATGCGCCTCTCGGTCTACGCTCGTAAGAGTGGCGAGGAGAGTAAGGCGACCCATTTGCGACAAACTGTCACGACAAAGACGCTACTCATTGCGGCTCTTTGGGCAATATTGGCACTCTTGCTCTTGCCTTGGCAGGCTGCCATTGTGGCTCCTGTACTTATGATAGGACAGACGCTGCTGATCATGCGCATTAGCAACAAGCGCATCGGTGGATACACGGGCGATGTGCTGGGAGCTGTCGAGTGTCTCGCTGAGCTGACGCTACTGCTGGTCACGCTTGTGGTAACTATCTACGCCTGACGGGTATGAGTCTCTACCTCGTGCGTCACACCCCTGTTGCCCTACCGAAAGGCATCTGCTACGGCTGGCTCGAAGTGCCACTCTCGGAGGAGTACCCTCGCTATGCGCAGCAGATCGTTGCGGGGCTGCGAGAAGTCCAGCTAGATGCTATCTATAGTAGTCCCTCCTCTCGTTGCGTGGTTCTGGCAGAAGAGATAGCTCGGACCAAGGGGCTGACCATTCGTCAGGACGAGCGACTGCGCGAACTGAACTTTGGCGCATGGGAAGGGCTCTCTTGGCAGGAAGTTTACGATCAAGAGGCGGGACGAGCCTGGTTTGCCGACTACTGGCACGCTAAGACGGCAGGCGGTGAGAGCCACGATGACCTACTGGCGCGGGTAGCTGACTTTGAGGCGGAGCGGGACAAGGGCCGTCAGACGCTCCTTGTGACACACGCTGGGGTCATTCGTGCTTATCGTATTTTGCTGGGCACGCTCTCGCCTAGCGAAGCGATGGCACAGGAGGTTAACTTTGGAGAGATATATCAATATGAATAAGCTAAAGCCGATCATGCTCGTCGGAACTGGCTCCGACGTAGGGAAGTCCATCGTGGCGACAGGCATCTGTCGTATCTTGCTGCAGGAGGGGTACAAGCCCGCTCCCTTTAAGGCGCAAAACATGTCGCTCAATAGCTATCCCACCCCCGAGGAGGGCGAGATAGGTCGTGCGCAAGCGGTGCAGGCGGAGGCGTGTGGCATACCTTGTCACACCGATATGAACCCGATCCTCCTCAAGCCGACGGCCGATCAGACGACGCAAGTGATCCTCAACGGCAAGGCGGTGGGCAATCAGTCGGCACGCTCTTACTTCAACGTGGAGCAGCGCAAGCCGCTCTTTGTAGAGGCGATGAAAGCGTTCGACAGATTAGCGAGCCAGTACAACCCAATCGTGATAGAGGGTGCTGGAAGCATCTCGGAGGTCAACTTATGGCCGATGGACATCGTCAATATGCGGGTGGCACTGCGTACGGGCGCTGACGTTTACCTCGTGGCAGACATCGAGCGTGGGGGCATCTTCGGCAGTCTCTACGGGACGATCGAGCTCTTGCCCCCAGCAGAGCGTGCGGCGATCAAGGGGATCATCATCAATAAGTTCCGTGGCGACAGCTCACTCTTTGACTCGGGGCGAGAGATCATTGAGCGATTGACCAAAGTACCAGTCGTGGGGTTGCTCCCTTACCTGCCCAATATGCAGATAGATGCCGAGGATGGTGTCTCCATCGATAGCTACGCCGCACAGCCTCGACCCAACACGCTCAATGTGGCGGTGGTGCGACTGCCGCACATCTCGAACTTTACCGACTTTGACTCGCTACGCTTTATCTCTGGCGTCACGCTCTACTTCACTTCAGATGCTGAGGCACTACGCCAGGCGGATATCATCATGCTCCCCGGGAGTAAGAACACGATCGATGACCTCCTCTGGCTACAAGCGGAGGGACTCGATGCGGTTATCCTAGCACATCACAAGGCGGGTCGACCGCTCTACGGCATCTGCGGAGGTTATCAGATGATGGGCCTGCGCATCGCTGACACTGATGGCGTCGAGGGCGAGCCACGCACCGTCGATGGCTTAGGACTGCTACCCACAGAGACCACCCTACAGAGCAATAAAGCGGTACGTACCTCCACTTTTACCTACCTCCCTACGGGTACTCCCGATTGTCAAGGCTACGAGATACACTGCGGGGTGACACAGCCCATTGATGGGCCCGACTCGCCCGTAGTCATGAGAGCTGGTGCTACGCCCGACGGCTACTGGGTCTCTCCTCGCTTGTGGGGTAGCTACATGCACGGCATCTGGGACAATGAGGCGATCCTGCAGCAGATCCTGCACGAGGTAGCTCCTGAGCGAACCTTCCACCTAGAGCGCACCTTTGCTACGCGCGAAGCGGCTTACGATCGCCTCGCCGAGCACATGCGTCAGCATCTAGACATCGAGTATATGCTACAAAGTCTGCGCAACGTATGATAGTAGGACACGGGGACGACCGATACAGCTACGGAGCGCTCGTGCGCTACGACTTCTCTAGCAATGTGCCTTACCGCAACCATGCGGGCGAAATTATAGACTATCTCTCAGGGCGACTAGAGAGCCTGACGCACTATCCAGACCCTCAGGCGCAGGAGCTGCGGGAGCTCTTGGCACAGCTCTGGAGCCTTGATCCCGATTGGCTGCTGGTGACCAGTGGATCGACAGAGGCTTTCTATCTCTTGGCGCATCTCTTTGCGGGTGGCGAGACGCTCATCACCGTTCCCTCCTTTGCTGAGTATGAAGATGCCTGCCAGCTCTATCGCCATCACCTCACCTATATCCCGACAAGCGATATAGCCAGCCAAAGCACCCCTGCCGACCTCCTCTGGAGTGCTCTGCCCAACAATCCCGACGGTGACATCACTCATCGTACGGCACTCCTCAACTACTGCTCGGCGCACCCTGATAGTTACGTTATTGTGGACGAAGCCTACGCAGAGCTCTGTGCCGAGCCGGTGACGCTCCTAGACGAAGTGGCGCATCACCCCAACCTGATCATCGTTCGTTCGCTGACCAAGAGCTTTGCACTCCCGGGCATACGTCTTGGCTACATCGTTGCGCACCCTTCGCTGCTGGCTCGCCTAGAACCACTCCGCTCGCCCTGGAGTGTCAATGCCCTTGCCCTAGAGGCGGGTGCTTACATCTGCCAGCACTATGACCAGTTGCTACCAGACGCCACAGGCTTGGTACGAGAGGCTCAGCACCTCGCTCACGAGGTGGCGCAGATCGCTGGCGTCTCGCTGACACCTAGCCCCACGCCTTACTTCCTCGCTTGTCTAGATGAGGGGCGAGGTAGCGCAGCCCAGCTTAAGGAGTACCTCGTCACGCAGCATGGAGTCTTGATCCGTAATGCGGCCAACTTCCGCTCTCTCACGCCTCGCCACTTCCGCCTTTCGGTGCAGTCGCCAGAAGCTGGTCAAGCGTTGCTCCGTGGTTTGTCTAGCTACTTATAGTATGTATCCGCTACTCTTCGGTCTCCTTCTCGACCTGCTCCTAGGTGATCCCCGCTGGTCGCTCCACCCGATACGACTCTTTGGCCAGCTCATCGCATGGGGCGAGCGGAGGTTCAACCATCCGCCACACCAGAAGGCAAAAGGCACGCTCCTCTCCCTCGTACTCGTGCTGGGGGTGTGGGGCTTTTTCTATGTCGTCGAATGGTTCCTAGCAGACTATCGCTACGTCCTATTGGCTTGGCAGACGATCTTTTTCTTCTTTGCTATCTGCCCACGGAGCTTGATCGGCGAAGCTTTGGCGGTAGAGCGCTATGTGGTGGCTGACGACCTTGAGGGGGCTCGCAAGCGTCTCTCTTGGATCGTGGGTCGTGACACCTCGCAGCTCACCTTTGCGCAGATCCGCACCGCTGTGCTGGAGACTCTTGCGGAGAATCTCTCCGATGGTGTCATCGCTCCGCTTTTCTTCTACGCTCTGGGCGGAGTGCCACTTATGATGGCTTACAAAATGATCAACACGCTCGACTCTATGATCGGCTACAAAGATCAGCGCTACAAAGACTTCGGCTACTTTGCTGCACGTATCCTCGATGACGCTGCGAACTATATTCCGTCTCGTCTCACGGCGCTCCTGATGCTCCTCGTGGCTCCGAGTCGGCGAGCCGTACGCACTGTGTGGCGTGATGCACGTAAGCATGCCAGTCCCAATTCGGGCTATCCTGAGTCAGCTCTGGCGGGTATCCTTGGGGTGCAGTTTGGCGGGCCCAACATCTACCACGGTATGCTCGTCGAGAAGCCCTATATAGGCACCCCGCTCCACGCCGTCACCGCACAGACACTCCAGCGCACCATCCGCATCGTCATCGCCGTCACGCTCCTCGCCAGTCTCCTCGTCCTCCTCACCTACCTCTAACTTCTAATCTCTAATCTCTAATTTCGTATCTTTGCGGGTGTATACCTTTTTCGATCTCTATGTCGCAGCTTAGCAATAGACCTTTATCAGACACGCTGGAGCTTACCTCCCTAGGAGGTGAGGGCGAGCGTCGTGTCGTCATCGTAGGACACAAGTCGCCCGACGGGGACTGCATAGGCAGTGCCTTGGCTCTACGTAGCTATCTGCTGGCACGGGGTGCCGACGAGGTCTCTATCATGGTCGTGGGGCGTGTGCCAGACAACCTTCTCTGGCTCCCGGGAGCTGAGATGATACATCAGCTCTCACCTCAGAGCGACTTAGAGACGATAGGTCAGATGTTGGCTCAGGCTAGGCTACTGCTTTTGGTCGACTTCAACCATCTAGGACGTATCGGCAACCCGCTTGAGGGCTTGGTTGCTGAGATTGTGGATAAGCCAGAGGTGCGCTCCGTGATGATAGATCACCACCCAGAGCCTGAGATGGGACTGGTCGATGAGATGTATAGCGACACCTCGGCATGTGCTACGGGCTTTCTCATAGCTGAGCTGCTCGGAGGTGGAGACTCGAGAGAGCTAGAGCTGTATGGCGGAACTGATATGGCGACCTGCCTGCTGGCGGCTACCTACACCGATACGGGACTCCTAAGACACGGAGCGATTACCCCGAAGCTCTTTAGGACGATCGCTCATCTACTAGAGGTCGGTGCGAGACACGAGGAGATCGTGTTACGGATCTTCAAGAGTGACAAGCTGAACCGCCAGCGTCTCCTCGGCTATATCATCAACGAGCGCACCACTTACGACCTCGATCTAGGGGTGGCGGTCTTTACGCTCAGACAGGAGGACTTCGACCGCTTTGGTATAGAGCCTGGAGATACAGAGGGCTTGGTAAATGTTCCCCTTGATGTGGCGGGCATACGAGCAGTTGCGTTCCTTAGGGAGCAACGTGATCCCGACGAACCGGTCAAGATCTCGTTTCGCTCGCAGGGCAACTTGCCTGTCAATGAGGTGGCGAGCAAACTCTTTGATGGGGGCGGACATCTGAACGCTGCGGGTGCTGAGTATCAAGGCACGCTGTCGGACGCATTGGCTCTCGTCTGGCAGGGACTGCGCCAGCTGGTACGGGATTATCCAGAGATTAGAGGTTAGACATTAGAAGTTAGACATTAGACAATAGAAATATGAAAGCAACGAACCATACCATCACCACCCTTGTGACCCTCGTCTTGATGCTCTTACTAGGGCAGGGTGCCTTGACTAGCTGTCGTGACAAGCAGCATATCAAGTCGCTCTCGGAGATGCTACGTGACGAGAAGAAGATGATAGACAACTTCATTGAGGAGCAAGAGATGAACGTGCAGGAGGGTGTCGAGGAGCAACGCGAGTTTGACCCCAATGTGTGGTACAAGTTCCCCAATGGAGTCTATATGCAGGTCATCGACAAAGGTGGCGAGCTGGCTAAGCCTGAGCGTACGCGTGTTATGCTACGTATGAAAGGTCGCTTCATCGCACCCGACTACAAGCATACCTTTGACAATCTCTCTAAGGGCTATCAGCAGTCTACGGAGTTTATCTACATCAACTCACGCGACCGGACTGGTTCTGTCCACTACAAGCTGATCCAAGAGCAGTACGGACACTCGATCGATGCGCTGATGTGTGAGGGCGTCGCCTATCCGCTCACGATGGTGGGCAATGGTGCTAGGATACGTCTCCTCGTTCCCTTCCTCCTCGGGCCCAACGTGGCATACAATGCGGGCGCTCCGATGTATTGCGAGGAGGTTTGGTACCAGTTTGTAGAGGAGTCTTAACCTTCTACTGATATCTCTGACGCTGTCTCGTGATGCGGGACACGCAAGCTACTCTTATCGATTCATTTTTGAAACAATACACCTAATCTATACTATGACGGTCATCAAATCAATCTCTGGAATACGAGGCACCGTCGGAGGCTCTCCGACAGACGGCTTCAACCCACTGACGATCGCACACTTTGTCGTGGGGTATGCACAGCACATCAAGCTCTACGAGTCTATCAGCAGACCAACCATCGTGGTGGGACGCGACGCTAGACTATCGGGAGAGATGGTGCAACAAGTGGTCATCGGCACGCTCCTCGGTATGGGCTGCGATGTAATCAATATAGGACTGGCTACGACACCGACCACTGAGATGGCTGTCCTAGGGCATCGTGCCAACGGAGGTATCATCATTACCGCTTCGCACAACCCAATCCAGTGGAACGCTCTGAAGTTCCTAGGGAGCGATGGCACTTTCCTCAATGCAGATCGTGGCAACGAAGTGCTACGTCTCTCGGAGGATCACACCGTACCCTTTGCTTCGGTAGAAGATTTGGGACAAGTCATCTCTACCAGCTCCTACCTGCAGAAGCATATCGATGCAATCCTCGCACTCCCCGAGGTAGACGTGGAGGCTATCCGCAAGGCTGAGCTGACGGTCGCCTACGATCCGATCAATTCGGTCGGAGCTATCGCTCTTCCTCCGCTCTTTGAGGCGCTTGGTGTCAAGCAATGGAGAGGAATCAACGATACACCCGATGGTAAGTTCGCACACAACCCTGAGCCGCTACCTAGCCACCTCGTGGATCTGTGCGAATTAGTACGCATAGCACGTGCCGATGTGGGCTTTTCGGTAGACCCCGACGTGGATCGCCTGGCGATCATCGACGAGACGGGTCATCCCTTTGGCGAGGAATACACACTGGTCTCTGTCGCCGACTACCTCCTCGACTATCATGAGGGTGGTAACACGGTCTCCAATATGAGTTCGACACGCGCTTTGCGCGACATCACCGAGCAGCATGGCGGTAGCTACACCCCAGCAGCAGTGGGCGAGGTCAACGTGGTCAAGCGTATGCGAGAGACCGACGCACTCATCGGCGGTGAGGGCAATGGCGGTGTCATCTATCCGCATCTGCACGCCGGACGAGATGCACTCGTTGGCATCGCACTCTTCCTTACTCACTTGGCAAAGAGTGGCGAGACAGTCAGCCAGCTACGTAAGCGCTACCCCGACTACGCTATGTGCAAGCGCCGTGTGGAGCTACCTGCGGGAACGAACGTGACAGCGCTCTTTGCAAACTTAGAGCGTGAGGTTGCTTCGCTACATCCTTTGACAGAAGATGGTCTGAAGATCGACTTCGATGACTCGTGGGTGCAGATACGTCCCAGCAATACGGAGCCGATCGTCCGTGTCTATACGGAGGCTCCCACCGAGGAGGGTGCATCGGCTCTCGCAGATCAGTACGTCTCGCTTGTCGAGCAGCAGCTCGCCCGCAAGTAGCCTATGGCAAGAGGTCGCAAAGAGCCTAGATATCTAGACGACGTACTCATCGAGCGGATGGGTGCCGAGGGGCAATGCGTGGCACATATCGAGGAGAAGGTACTCTTCGTCCCCTATGCGGCACCAGGCGACCGCTGTCGCATACGTGTCGGTCGCTCCAAGCGGAGCTATATGACAGGGACCATCGAGGAGCTACTAGAGCCTTCGCCACTGCGTGTGGAGCCTCGCTGTGAGGTTTTTGGCACTTGTGGCGGCTGCAAGTGGCAGCAGCTACCCTACGAGGAGCAGCTCCGTGGCAAGGCGCAGCAAGCCGCAGACGCTATGACCCGCATCGGACACCTAGCGATCGAAGAGACCGAGCCTATCGTAGGGTGTGAAGATCCGTGGCACTACCGCAACAAGGTCGAGTTTACCTTTAGCAAAAGGCGCTGGCTCACCGAGGAGGAACTCAAAAGCCTGCCCGAGGAAGCGAGCGAACAGGAGCTCTGCGGAGTAGGCTTTCACAAAGCTGGTATGTTTGACAAGGTACTAGACCTGCACGGTGTGACCTGTCAGATAGCCGATCCGATAGCTTCGGAGATAAGAGACTATCTCAACGATTACTGCCTAGCGCACTGGGAGGAGTACCCTTACTACGACCAGCGAGCGCACGAGGGCGTGATGCGAACGCTCCTGATCCGGACCACGACACTAGGCGGACTGATGGTTTTGATCGCTTTTGCTGAGGGCTCGGAGGAGCTGCGTGTGCAGCTCTTGGAGGCACTGCGTGTGCGCTTCCCACAGATCACGTCGCTCTACTATATGGTCAATACGAAGCTCAACGACAGCCTAGCCGACCTCCCAGCGCAGCTCTACAGCGGTGCGCCATATATCGAGGAAGATATGCACGGCTTGCGTTACCGCATCGGGCCTAAGTCCTTCTATCAGACGAATAGTCGGCAGGCGGAGCGGCTCTACGAGAAGGTGCGTGAATATGCTCAGCTCACGGGCGATGAGGTGGTCTACGACCTCTATACGGGCGCTGGTACGATTGCCAACTACTTGGCGCAAAGCTGTCGCTCCGTCATCGGGATCGAGTATGTACCAGAGGCTGTCGAAGATGCCTTTGTCAATAGAGATCAAAACGGGATCACGAACGCTACCTTCTACGCAGGCGATATGAAGGCGATCCTGACCGATGACTTCGTCGCAGCGCATGGTCGTCCTGATGTTCTGGTGACCGACCCGCCACGTGCAGGTATGGATGCGCCCGTCGTAGAGGTAATCCTGCGGGCGGCGCCACAGCGCATCGTCTATGTCAGTTGCAACCCTGCGACCCAGGCACGAGACTTAGCGCTTCTTACGGCTGAGGGTCAGTACCGGGCGGTGCGAGCTTGCGCTGTCGATATGTTTCCCCATACGCATCATGTGGAGACGGTAGCTCTGTTGTCCAAACTAAATACAGAACATCATTTAGATATAGAAATAGGGGAAGATGAAGATTAATAATGAATGTTGTTGTGGATGCAAAACAGAAAAGCCGGATCAAATTAAAGACAATTGTCCTGTATGTAATAATGAAGGGATTTCCGTTAGTAAAGTAACTGTTGAACATCTAGTGGTAGATGATTATCGTAATGCTGTTAACGGAGATCAATATAAGATTTGCATGAACGAGGACTGCGACGTTGTTTACTATAACTTAGATAATGAAATAAAATTCTTGAAAGACCAAGTTAGAGTTCCTATCTGGTTTAAGAAAGATGCAGATCCTAAGTATGCTTGTTATTGTAGCGAAGTCACAGAAAATCAGGTAATTGAAGCAGTTGTAAAGCATGGCGCGAAATCCGTAAAAGAAGTAAATGCCATCACTGGGGCAATGAAAAATTCTAATTGTAAAGAAAACAATCCGTTGGGAGTTTGTTGTCATAAGATTATTCAGGAAGCTATCGATAAAGGCTTGAAAATGAAATAATTACAGTCGATATGTTCCTACAAACGAGAGCCAATCTTTGATATGTTTCCATCTACGAGCGTGGATATGTTCCCCATAACCATAGGGGTTGAGCATGTGGTGCTACTGGAGCGTACTGAGTAGCAGGAGAAGAGCGCATAGGATCGTATAGTAAGAATTGCTTAACTTCGCACAAGAAACGGCAGATTACAGCGCCCATCGCCAAAAGCATCGTCAGTCGCTTACGACTAAGTTTGGATATGCCTCTGGACACTGTATGAAGACAAGTCATATATCCCAACTCTAATCACAAAACATATATACTATGAAACAGTACTATCTCGTCATCAATGGGGAGAAGAGTGGCCCGTTTACCATCGACCAGCTGGCTACACAGCAGCTCACCCCTGAGACTCCTGTATGGACAGAGGGCATGAGTGACTGGATGCCAGCACAGTAGGTCGCTGAGCTTAGCTCACTCTTTGCACCACAGACTCCAGGACCAGAGATGGCTCAGCCCACAGTTCCTCCACAGGCGCCGGCTTACAACGCTGCTCCTTCCTATGGCAATCCCCAGCCTCAGACGCCAAACGGTCAGGTTATGCCTCCCAACTACCTCGTCTGGAGCATCCTCATGACGCTCCTCTGCTGTTTGCCTGGTGGAATCGTCGCCATCGTCTACTCTACACAGGTCTCCTCTCGCTTCCAGCAAGGCGACTACGAGGGTGCTAATGCTTCGAGCCGCAACGCTCGCAAGTGGGCGATTATCTCAGCCGTCGCGGGAGCAGTGATTGGTATCATATACGCAATTATCATTGCTGTCACAGGAGCTTCCGCCTTTGCCTTGAGTCAATACTAAAGGCATGGTGTAGACCTATTCGATAGTTCTATCAAGTCAAAAGAGAGGGAGTCCCCATATCGGGGGCTCCCTCTCGTCGCTTCTGTTCAATTTACAACTAAAACTAATCACAAAACAGTCTTGCCACACGGTGCCTCCTGGACTCTCCGTGTATGGGGCGTGTACGGTACTCACGTATGGTCGCGCTCCGCAAGATGCTACAGTAACGTGTAGCCCGTTTGTAGGTACTTATTGAAAGGTTAAGTCAGATGGGTCTAGGTGTCGCAAGTGACTAGAGTTACTTCTTGCGCTTACGATTGTTATCTTGGGTGACCGCTTTCTCCAGTTCTCGGCGGGAGAAGCTTCCCGAGAAGTTGATCACCGTGTACTCGTCTTCGCCAGAGACGATCATATATAGTTCGGAGGCATTGTCTCCTTGTAGCTGTCCGATCAAGTTGACGACCCCGTTATCGTCCTTAACATACATCAGCTGCTCGAGGTCTGAGTGGCGTAGCTCTGTGACAGGGGCAAAGGTGCGACGTAGCTCCTGTATCGCCTTACGATCGGAGGAGGTGTAGATGTGTATCGATGTGATGCCGTCCATAATACCCGACATAGCGTCAGCACCATCTATCTTGAGGCTTGCCTTGGGCACGCTCTGTAGCATTGCGGGAGAGATGTATACGACATCCACGTTTTTGATCTCCATCAGCTTGGACGTATTGATGCGCGTACGGGCAGCGCCACGCTGCGCCACTGCTGGCAGCCCCATCAGGAGTAGCATCGTGAGCGTGATGATGCTCAGGCGTGAGAGATGATTAATATATGCTTTCATAATCTGTGTGTGTGTCTGTATCAGAGGTTCTATATATAAGTCGTTTGAGAGGGCAGATTGTTGCAGTCATAGATGAAATCAATTGCCCGTCAGGATCCACCCGCCCTCTGAGACAAAGGGGATCTTCTCCATCGAGCTCTGGTAAGAGTCCTGCAGGCGACCGAAGATTTGGTCTATCTCTTCGTTTTGCTCAGAGCATAGCTCCATACAGTCGCCCAGCTTGGAGAGCGCTGCGAGCGTATACTCATTGACCTGCTCCTGCGGTATGGGCTGACCATTGCGTAGGGACAGCTCCGCCTGTCGGCTGTTGCGTCCCCACTGGAAGAAGGAGACTCCTACACCGCCCACGATCAGTACGGCAGCGACAGCTGCATACTTACGCACCCACACCTTCCACCGTGGTGTGGTCTGATAGGATAAGGATGGCTCTGCCTCTGCGCTCTTCGTCTGCGAGGCAGCACGTTGCAGTGTGGCCTCTAGGAGCATACGATCGGCATAGTATGGTGAGCCTGGCTCCTCCTGAAGGAGTGCTAGGTAGAGGACAAACTCCTCGTCGGGCGTGGACAGTCCGTCGTAGTAACGCTCCAGTAGCTGCTCTATGTCGTGTGATGAATGTATCATAGTGGCTTGTGTAGTCTATAAAGTAGTGAGGTGGTTGAGATCAAGCTTTCATATCTGCAAAGAGAGCTCTCGCCTCCTTGCGCAGTCGTGAGATCATCGATCGGACGGTCACCTCCTTGAGTCCCATACGCTGGGCGGTCTCATCGTTGGTGAGCATCATCTCCTGTCGTAGTCGCCACACCTCTTGCTGCTGCTCGGGGAGCGTAGCGACCCAATCGTCGATGCGTGCTAGCTGCTCCTTAGCAATGAGCTGCTCTTGGGGTGTCGCCGTGACTAAAGGCATCTCGAGCTCTGTGGGCTCCTCGGCATTGCGCAGACGCTGTGCGGGTGCCCGTAGCGTGTCGATGCACTTATTGCGAGCGATGCGGATGGCGTAAGCCTTCGGTGAGGCGACCTCCTCTAGATGGTCTCGCTGCTCCCAGAGCTTGATGAGCACATCTTGGGTCACATCCTCAGCCTCCATCTCGTTGGATAGAAGAGCCATACAGACCTGTAGGATCGTCGACCGTAAGGGGACGTAGGTCTGTATGAAAGTGGCTCCATCCATTGTAATCACTGTAAACTAAAAACTAACTCAATGTATAACTAAAACTACGCTCGGATCAACGATCCAGAAGAGCGTCGTACACCATTAAGACGAGTGAGTCGTCGAAATGTTGCAGCGGATAGCACAAAGATCGTAACTCTTCCCCACACTCCCCCCCCTCTCCAGCGAAAAAGTCGGATATCCACGTGGCAATTCTCAAATAGCCACGTAGCGAAAAAACATTCTCCACGTGGAGACGTTTTGATTCCTCCGAAGTTTCATTTGATTCTTCCGAAGAAATTTTTCTTCCCCACGTGGAGAATAAAAAATAGCTCCGTGAAGATTTTGATTTCTCCACGGAGCTATTCAAGCATGAGCTCTGTATATAATGTATGAGCCATGACTTTTTCGTCCAGATCAGCAAGCATCTTGAGTGCACCTCCTTAGTTTGTTATAACCGCCTCTCCACCTCATCGTTAGGGCAAGTTATGGAGTGTGAGTTATCAACACTTAAGCGTCTATGTCCAGATTATTCTGTAGCTTTGACTCGTTATTTATGACCGATATGTATCATGGGTAGAATCATCTCTCTTGCTAATCAGAAGGGTGGAGTCGGCAAAACAACCACTACGATCAACCTCGCAGCCTCTCTAGCTGTGCTCGAGAAGAAGGTGCTCGTCGTCGATGCCGACCCGCAGGCAAACGCTTCGTCGGGACTAGGAGTCAACTCCACGACCCTCAGCGAGACTATCTACGAGTGTCTCATTGGTGGACTACCGCTCGACAAGGTGGTGCGCCCTACGCACGTGGACAATCTCTTCATACTCCCCTCACACATTGACCTGGTCGGGGCGGAGATAGAGATGCTCCAGCTCAAGGATCGCGAGACCGTCATGAGAGAGATGCTCCGCCCTGTCGTGGACCAGTATGACTACATCCTCATCGACTGCTCACCTTCGCTCGGCATCATCACAGTCAATGCTTTGGTCGCTAGTCATGCGGTGATCATTCCTGTGCAATGCGAGTACTTTGCACTAGAGGGGATCTCTAAGCTTCTCAACACGATACGTATCATCAAGAGCCGGCTCAACCCTGCGCTAGAGATCGAGGGCTTTCTCCTCACTATGTACGATAGCCGCCTGCGACTGGCTAATCAGGTGTACGACGAGGTCAAGGAGCACTTCGGGCAGCTGGTCTTCGACACGGTCATACAGCGCAATGTCAAGCTAAGCGAGGCGCCTAGCCACGGCTTGCCCGCACTCCTATATGATGCCGACAGCAAGGGTGCGATCAACCACCTTCAGCTGGCCGAGGAGCTGATCCGTCGCACGGCTCAGCGTGCGGCGCTATAACCACCACCCTACCCCTACGATCATCATGACAAACAAGAAGAAAGAGAACAAAGTAATAGGCAGAGGACTAGACGCTCTACTCGGCGATGTGAGCAACTCCTCTAGCATTAGCGAGATAGCCATCGACAAGATCGAGCCTAATCCAGATCAACCTCGCACGCACTTCGACCCAGAGAGTCTCGAGGAGCTGGCGGCCTCCATACGTGCCCTCGGCATCGTGCAGCCTATCACGGTGCGAGAGCTGACCGACGGACGACATCTCATCATATCGGGTGAGCGTCGCTGGCGTGCCTCTAAGCTCGCCAACCTAACCTCTATCCCAGCATACATCGTTAAAGCAAACGATGAGCAGGTGGTCGAGATGGCGCTGATCGAAAACATACAGCGCGAAGACCTCAACGCTATCGAGATAGCACTCACCTACAAGCGTCTCCTAGAGCACTCGGAGGGGACGCAAGAGGAGCTGGCAAAAAAGGTGGGCAAGACCCGCTCGTCGATCAGCAACTACCTGCGTCTCCTGCGCCTGCCCGCAGAGGTACAGCTGGGACTGACGGAGAAGAAGATCGACATGGGTCACGCGCGTGCCATACTGAGCCTAACCGACCCCGCACAGCAGCTGAAGCTTTACCAGACCACACTCTCGGAGCATCTGAGCGTGCGACAAGTAGAGGCTCTAGCCAATGAGATGCAAGAGCCGAGCGAAGACACAACAAAAGCGAGCAAGAAGAGACAGACGCTCTCCAAGCTCGCTTCCAATGGCAATGACTACGCTCCTCTAGCTAAGCAGCTGAGCAGCTTCTTCGGTACTAAGGTCTCCCTACGCTGTAAGGAGAGTGGTAAGGGGAGCATCACGATCCCCTTTAGCTCTGAGGAGCAGCTCATAGAGATCTGCTCGATCCTAGAGGGCGGAGCTAACCACTAGTCAGCACGCTACAGAGATGCCCCGCACTCACCTGACTCGCTCACTAATTCTCCTCGTGATGAGCTGCACTATAGCTTGCTACTGCGGCACGGCTCTCTATGCGATCGTACCCGTAGTGCCACAAGACACGACTGCGCTAGAGGTGATAGCCGACACGTTGGACACGAGCCTGTCCGACACGCTCCGCACGGAGGCTTCGAGCGAACTGATCTCCGCCTCGACAGCAACCCAGGCGGAGCGTCAAGTGGTGGAAGACTCTACCGCAACGGCAAAGGCAACGTCTGCAGGGTCTCCTGAAGCTTTGCAGCGCACCACAGCAGCGCAGGTGACCAAGCGATCGGGTGGCGTGCCTTTTATCCACAAGATGACTAGTTGGTTTACCCGCTACCCTAACTCGGGCGTGGCTCTCATCTGCTCCATCGTGCCTGGCGGCGGGCAGCTCTACAATCAGCGCTACTGGAAGATACCGATCGTACTCTCGGCTATGACGGCGGGTGTCTATGCCGTGACGTGGAATCAGAGACTCTACCACGAGTATCACACCGCCTACGCTGATCTGCTGAGCGAGAACCCGCTCGATCACACCTCCTGGCAAGCCTTTATACCGCCTGGTGCTGATCCCACTAAATATGTCTCCGATGGGAACCTACGCTCGCGTCTGGAGCGTGGCTCCAAGCAGTACAAGGAGAGCAGAGACCTGAGCATCGTCATCACGGTGGCGCTCTATCTCCTCTCAGCGCTAGACGCTTATGTCGATGCGGAGCTATACTACTTTAATGTGTCCCCCCAGCTCACGATCGATATGGGCGAGGGACTGCGTGACAAGCCTTCAGGGCCTCGACCTCAAAGCGTGATGGTCGGTGCCTCTGTGCGCTTTTAGACAAAAACTCCTTATGAAGATTACCAACCTACGACACGCTTGTGTCAGAATCACCACCTATATAATACTCTGTTGTTGCTTGCCGACACTCCTAGCTGCAGCTCCTTGGTATGAATCACGAGACAGTGTAGACACAGAGGGAGCCGTCGAGCTAGACGCTATCACAGCTCGCAAAGAGCTACAGGAGAGCCTGCCGAAGAGTCTAGACACTGACCTAGGTCTGCTTATGGAGACTTGGCGTACGGGCTATGCGACACAGCAACGCTTTGAGGTGCCGTGTGGCTCCTACAAGACAGAAGACATCCGCTCGCTGAGTGACTCCGTGCTGATCTCACGACTGAAGGCTCTACCCACCATCATCCCGATCCCTTACAACGCTATGGTCAAGGAGGGCATAGCCACCTACATCTCCGACCGTCCTCGATTGATACGTGTCATCCTCGCACTTGGAGACTACTACTTCCCCATCATGGAGGAGATCTTCGACCGTAACGGACTACCCGTCGAGCTGGTTTACCTCACGGTCGTCGAGTCGGCACTCAATCCCTTTGCCGTGTCACGTGCTGGCGCCTCTGGTCTCTGGCAGCTGATGCTCCCCACAGGACGGAGCTTAGGCTTAACGATCAATAGCCTTGTCGACGAGCGCTTTGACGTTTACAAGAGTACTGAGGCGGCTGCGCTCTATCTCAAGCAGCTCTACGGTCTCTTTGACAATTGGCTCCTAGCCATCGCTGCGTACAACTGCGGTCCTGGCAACGTCACCAAAGCGATCCGACGCTCTGGCGGGAAGACCACCTTCTGGGGAGTCTATCCCTACTTGCCCCGTGAGACGCGCAACTACATTCCGCTCTTCATCGGAGCCTACTACGCCTGCTACTACCACAACGAGCACAACATCTGTCCTCAAGCGCAGTCGATGCCACTTGCGACCGACACACTAGCCGTCCAGATACCACTCACCTTCGCCCAGATCTCACAAAGCACAGGCATACCCACCGAGCAGATACGCACGCTCAACCCACAATACAAGCGAGGAGTCATCCCCGCCGCTGGATCGATGCCCTACACCATCCGATTGCCTCTAACTGGCATCTCTAAGCTCGATGAGGCACTCATCAACCTGCGACGTAATCATAAGGAAGAGCTGTCCAAGCAGATAGCCGAAGCGCAAGAAGAGATCAAGAAAGCACCCGCTCCCACACAAAAGAGCAAAGCTACCCAGAGTCGCTACAAGATCTACAAAGTACGTCGTGGAGATACACTTTCTAAGATTGCCAAGCGACACGGTACCTCGGTCGCTGCCATCAAGCGCGCCAACGGACTCAAAGGTCGCAATCCCCGCATACACCCAGGACAGCGCCTGAAGATCCCCAGATAACTCCGACCTCTAAAGTCTAATCTCTAACTTCTAACCTCTAAAGTCTAGTATGCCTGCCATCCAAGACCTCTACGCTCCCGAGTACAGCCACTGCTGGGGCTGTGGCGCTGCACACCCTTACGGGCTGCATCTCAAGAGCTACCTCAGTGACGATCACACCTACTGTTATTGTCATCACACACCCGATGCGGTCTACACAGGCGGAGTGCCCGACAACCTATACGGAGGCTTCATCGCCATGCTCTTCGACTGCCACGGCACAGCCGCAGCTGCCGCTCTTTACTTAGCAGCACACGAGGAGGAGCTCACGGCAGACCGCCTCCAGCGCTTCATCACCGCACACCTAGAGGTCGACTACCTCACTCCGACGCCGATGGGTGGCGAGCTAGAGATCCGCGCTTACCCCGTAGAGGTGACCGACCGTAAAGTCATCCTATCGCTCGAGCTACACAGTGGCGAGCGCATCACCGCACGTGGCAAGATGGTCGCTGTCAAGCATCGTCACCCCACAATCGAGTGAGTAAGCCCTACAGCAAAGTCGCACAAGCCTGTAGAGTCTACGAGATTGAGTAACTTTGTGAGCTTACTGAGGGTACAGCCTTACCATTGAGGGGCTTCGTGCACTCTTCTTAGCATTGGATACATTATTCATTAGCACCCCATGCCTACATCTACGTCCGGCTCCACTCTATCTACTCCGACAAAGAGAGCTATACCGCCACACGAGTGGCAGACCTTCACCCCGAGACGCTCTCCACTAGCCGTGGAGATACTTTACCTCGTCCTCGGTGCTATCTGTCAGGCTGTCGCTTACGCCTGCTTCATTGCTCCCGCCAACATTGTTCCTGGAGGATGCTATGGACTCAGTATCACGATCAACTATCTGACGCAGGGAACCTTTGAGGCATTCCCCGAGGGGCTACCCATCGGTGCCGTGGCGCTCTGCTTCAACATACCCTTCTTCCTCCTAGCCGCACGCTCTCTCGGCTTGCGAAGCGGAGGCAAGACGATCGCCACCTTCCTACTCATCTCTATCTGTACCGACCTGATCACCACGATGACACGAGACATGGTCATCGTGAGCAACGATAAGTTTCTCTCCTCCGTCTATGGCGGTGCTATCCTCGGACTAGGCGTACTACTCACCTTCAAGGCAGGCAGCACCAGTGCCGGTACCGACGTCATCGCACGAGTACTCTCCAAGGGCAACAACATCAAGACCAGTCATATGATCATAGCGGTAGACTCCGCCGTGGTACTCTTCGGACTAGTCGCCTTTGGAGACTTTAGCGTACCGCTCTACTCTTGGATCACCATCTTTGTCTATGGCAAGGTGGTCGACATCTTGCAGCCTGAGAACCCCAACAAAGCTATCTTCATCGTCTCCGACCACACCGCCGAGATACGCACACTCATCATCGAGGAGCTTAACCTGCGGGGCACCTTCCTCCATGGTAGCGGTATCTATGCGGGGACCGAGCGAGACATTATCTTTATGATTGTGGAGCGCAAACATGTCAACAAGCTCAAGAAAGCCGTACTCCAAGCTGACCCCAAAGCCTTTATTGCAACAACCAATGCGACCAATGACACAGCTCCAAAGATTATCTAGTCTATGAAACAGTTTGCCACCCTCTTACTTCTTTGCCTCCTTTGCGTCACCTCACTCACAGCTCAGACAGAGAGCGAGGCACTCCCCGCAGGGCGACGAGTGCTTGTGGAGACTTCGCAAGGTAAGTTCACGCTCCTGCTCTATGACGACACGCCTCTGCATCAAGCTGCATTTCTAGAGCATGTACGTCGAGGAGATTACGAGGGAGTCTTGATGCATCGTGTCATAGCGCAGTTTATGGTTCAGGGAGGCAATCTCTCGACCCGTGGAGCAACACGCGATACAGACGTCTCTATAGACACCCTCTCGACCACCATCCCTGCAGAGATCCTACCCAACCATATCCACAAGCGGGGTGCATTAGCAGCAGCGCGTGTCGCTGGTGAGGAGAATCCCGAGATGCGCTCCTCGGGCAGTCAGTTTTACATCGTCACGGGAAGCTACTACACCGATTTTGATCTAGATGATATAGCAGCTCAGCGTGAGTGGGACTATACGCCTGAGCAGCGTCAGGAGTACAAGACGCAGGGAGGTACTCCCTGGTTGGATAGGCAGTACACCGTCTTTGGCGAAGTGATAGACGGTATGCGTACCATTACCAAGATCGAAGACCTCCCTACAGACAAGACCAACCGCCCTAAGCGAGATGTGATCATCAAGCGTATGACACTCTTGCCCTAACTCCGCTGACACAATGCAGACTCCCGTCCCGTCAGAATTAAGTGCAAAGCTACATCTAAACTACCCCGAGCATGCCACCCGCATACTCGCAGCGCTCGACAGTGCTCCCAGTGTCTCCATACGACTTCATCCAGCCCGCACACTGACCACCCCACCCCACGCAGAGCTTAGAGACGGAGCTATACCATGGCTACCAGCAGAGCTCGAGGGTTATTGGCTCAGCGAGCGACCCACCTTTGCGCTAGATCCACTGTGGCACGCTGGCGCTTACTACGTGCAGGACGCTAGTGCTATGACGCTCGCCACCATCTGGGAGCAACTCGACTGGCACACACCGCCTAGCCTAGCACTAGACCTCTGCGCAGCACCTGGAGGCAAGAGCACGCTCCTCCGTGACCTGCTCCCCGAAGGGACACTCCTCGTGAGCAACGAGATACTACCCAAGCGGTGCAAGATACTTGTGGAAAACCTAGTCAAGTGGTGCGGTGCTGACCAAATGATCATCACGCAAGAGGATCCACAGCGGCTCACACCCCTACTGCACGGCGCCTGTGACCTCATACTGGTCGATGCCCCCTGCAGTGGCGAGGGACTGATGCGCCGTGACGAAGAGGCGAGACGTATGTGGTCACCTCAGCTCGTCTCAGACTGCGTGACCCGCCAGCGGGCGATCCTACAAGAGGCGATGCATATGCTGGCTCCCGAGGGTATACTCCTCTACGCCACTTGCACCCTCAATCAGGAGGAAAACGACCAGATGGTTCAGTGGCTCCTCGATCACTATCCCTGCGAGCTCATCGACCTCTCCCGCTCTGCTGAGCGCATCGCTGGAGCTTATGCCACTTCGTATGGTCTGCACCTATGGCCAGGCATCGTGCGAGGAGAGGGGCAATACCTCGCCGCACTACGCCTCACCGACATCGTTGAGACCCCGAGCGAATCACGCAAAGCCAAAGGCTTGACACGCACCAGCCGACAGGAGTTGGCTGGTCTCACTTGGCTCAGCGAAACAACATCTGCCGATTACTACACCATCGGCGAGCGTATCTACCAGCTCACACCCGAGGCGGCTCAGCTCGTTGCCACGGCATACAGAGAGCGTCTCGCCATTGCCACACCAGGACTGGAGATAGCCTCCATGCGTCACCAGGCGAAAGGCTACGAGTCCTCCTTTGCCCTGCTACACCATAAACTATATGATGCAGTTAAGCTGCCCGCTCTAGAGCTACCTCTGCAAGAGGCCCTACGCTATCTGCGAGGCGAGGCACTCACGACAGAAACCCCGACAGAGCGGGGCATCACAGTCATCACCTATCGGGGCATCCCCTTAGGCCTAGCACACAGCACAGGCACACGGCTCAACAACTTAT
>OHSQ01000305.1_pt1 | contig 24278 bp, 19 predicted proteins | sample 1578661 | NCBI WGS metagenome assembly OHSQ01 (sample SAMEA3879534, study PRJEB24766) | human gut metagenome | biome: human-associated habitat; feature: feces | place: USA | collected 1985/1987 | reverse complement strand
AGCGCGTCAAATTTCTACTCACGCCCCTGCGGGAGGGGCGACCAGTTGTTCTGGCGGCTGCAAATCGTCCTGCACAGATTTCTACTCACGCCCCTGCGGGAGGGGCGACAAGATGAGATCGCCGGGCTGCGCTGTGGCTTCATTATTTCTACTCACGCCCCTGCGGGAGGGGCGACTCACAAATGCCTCAAATCGTAAATATCGCAATCATTTCTACTCACGCCCCTGCGGGAGGGGCGACTATCATCGCCGAGTGTGAGGAACAAGGTATTCAATTTCTACTCACGCCCCTGCGGGAGGGGCGACAGCAATTTTCCACAAGTCCGTCATGAGGTTTTGCGGCAAATTGCCGAAAGATGATACAGTTTTATGTCTGGCTTCCTTTGGTTTTCCAAGAAGAGATCCAAAAGCTGTATATCTTGCATGGATTTCATGCGCCAACCTGCCGCAAAAATGTGTACGGGAGGGGTTGGCGTTAAAAGATCAAGGCACTTCCTGCTTCCACGAGGGGCTTGCGTCCCATGCTTTCGATCCGGTTCTCGTATGAATTGCCGAGTCGATAAAAGCGGACAGAATCCTGCTCCATATCGATAGCTTTTCCCAGTTCCTGTTTCAGCACGACCAGCTGTGAAGCGTCCACGAGCACCTCAAACACGGAGTTTTGAACACGCATCCCGTGCCGTTCACAGATCTTTGCTACTTTCCGCAAGCGCTTTTGCCCGGCAGAATCCGATGTGTCCACATCATAGGTTACGACCAGCATCATATGTCATGACCTCCACACAAACGGCGGGTATCGATCCAGATCCCCGCGCAGCACACGGGCAAACAGCATAGACTGTACGTATGGGATCATCCCAATGGGAACTTTCTCCTTCAAAAACGGGTGCTGAATGGACTCGCGCTTTCTGGCCCGCCACTGTTCAAGAACCTTTCGCCGCCCTTTCTCGCTGAGGTATACCGCTTCAAAGTCTGTCGTAAAATCCTGCGTCTGAAACTGATCCCTGTTGAACATGGAAATGACCAGCCGGTCGCACAGGGGCGCACGCAGCTCCTCCATGATGTCCAGCGCAAAGGATAGCCGCCCCGGGCGAAGGGTGTGCAAATACCCGGCGGCAGGGTCCAGCCCCACAGCTTCCATCGAAGATCGAACGTCATGTGCCAACAGCGTATAGACAAAAGACAGCACCGCATTGACTTCGTTCAGCGGCGGACGCCGACTTCTCGTCTCAAAGCGGTATCCCTTCGGACTGGAGAGCAGATCGTCAAAGCGAGAGAAGTAGACAGACGCAGCTGCGCCCTCGATTCCGCGCATGGAATCAATGTCCGTACAGTCATCCAGACGATTTGCGATTGCGGTCAAATCAGCTGCCGCCGCAGCAACGCCGCTCTTTTCTGCTTCATCAGAGGCAGTACGGGCATACCGCACCAACACAGATCTGCTGTTTCGCAGCTTACAGAACAGCAGATCCTTGACAAACCGGTTTGCAAAGGCTGTATCTGCCAGTGTTTCATACTGGCGCTTTCTTAACAGCACATTTCCGCTGACCGGGCCGCATAGCCGCCCCAGAAAAAAGCCGTTCTCGCTGAGAAATGTAATCGTCACGTCGTTTTGGGAGCAAAATGAGAGCAACGCAGTTGAGAGTGTGTTCTTTCCGAACAGAACGATGGAGTTCACCTGTGTGATTGGAACAGCGGCCTTTTCTGCACCGCCGATGGAGATGCAGATATTCCCGTTCCGCTCAAACAGATAGCTTTCAGGCGTTGTAATATAGAGCGTCTCCAGCAGCTTTTTCATGGGACATCCTCCTCGTGCATGGCCTCTTTGCGCAGCTGCATACAGTAGCCGGACGCGGATCGCTGCACGCTGGGAAGGCAGTGCTCCCGCAGGGAGCACGCCTTGCATTTCGCCCCGTATTCCGCCGGCGGGATCGAAAAGCTTCGGCGAAACGCCTCGATCCTTTCGATTGTTTCCTTTACAAGACTGCGGAGCTCCGCTGTAAAAGAGACCGGATACCGGCGGTGCGATGTGATGTAGTAGATGGCGCCCTCCGGGATCTGTGTCTGGAACATTTCTTCCAGACACATGGCCTGCGCGCACAGCTGAACCTCATATTCCTGTTCTGCGCGGAGTTTTCCGTGCTTGTACTCAACCGGATACAGCCTGACCGGGAAATCCAGCGCAGGGATCATGCAGCCCTGGGCGGATGCTTCCGCTTCTATGCAGTCGCATTTCCCGGAAACTCCCATAGCTTTGGAGAATACAGGGAACTCATACAGCTTTGCTGAATCGCCCCGGCGTTCTATCCGCTGCGTGTGGACCCGCTCATGCTCAGAACGTCCTTTTGCGGTATCCGCACTTTCCGCCCAGACCTGCTCATTGGTCAGCAGTGCAGCCCGACGCAGGCAGAACCCTGCGTGAGACAGTCTGGAAAGAGGAATCGGCTCCCACTCATCCATGGCAGAACCAGTCTTCGTCTGCGGGAAGCGCGTCCCAGACTACCGGCTCAAAGGCGCTTGGCTTGAACCCGATCTGCACGCCCTTGGGAACCCTGTCCAGAGAGACAAGCGCGTCATAATCCCGATAGCTTCTGGGATAGGAAACGGAAGCTTTTTTCGTGACCTTGACCAGATCAAAGAGCTTGTGGGCCGGGGCGCAGCCCAGTTTGGCCTGACGGATTCTCTGCGCCGCGTCGGTATCCGTGCCAACGTGCCTGAAAATAATCAGCGGAGAAACGACGGCCATTTCGCCCTTGCTGGCGGAGTGGTCATGCTCGTACATATTCAGAATGGCTTCAAACAGGACATTCAAATCTTTGTCATCAAACCCGGTCTCTTCAGCCAGGTTGGCGCTGACGAAGCCGCGAACCTCGTACAGGCCGAAGGGGATGATCTGCTTGCGGCCCATTGTGCGAAGCTTGTCCTCCGGCTGCTCCTGCTCCCATGCCGCGTAATCCTCTACTGTAGCGCCATCCTTTACCTTGTCGGCGACCGCCATACGGGTGATGGAAATGTCCAGCGGAAGAACGGCGTCCAGACTTTTTCCGTAGGTGATCTGCACCGGCCCGCGCACCTGCCCCGCGTTGGGGCCTGTGGACATGACTGCGCCGAAGGTACGTACATCGTAGAACAGCTCACAGGCCTTTTTTCTGCCCGCGTAAACGGCTTCCTTTGCCTTTGCGCAGTCTTCAACACCGGCTGCCCGCTTGGCCTCCGCGATATGGCGGTTGATGTTGGTCGCCTGCTGGATGATGATGTTCATGCCGGGCTCGCCCTGATGGGCCAGCTCCACGTAATTTCGAATGCGGCGCTTGGTTGCAGCGTCGGTGATGAAGCCCTGCATGGTCTGCGGATCGAGCCGGGGCATATTGCCCATGTCCGGGTCTCCGTTCGGGTTACAATTTGTGCACGCAACGTAATACATGAACTCATATCGGTTCTGAATTGCCATAAGATACTCCTCCTCTTATTCTTCTGCCGCGCCGGTCTTTTCTCTGGCGGCGGCGACGTTTCTGTTTCTCTCCTGATTGAGCTTCGCGCCCATCTGATAGTAGCCCAGCGCAAAATAGGACTGCTGTTCCAGATTCAGCGTAGCAGGAATGGACGTCCCCAGCGCGACGGAAATTTCCTGCAGCTTCTCGCGGTATTTATCGGCGAGCCACCCGTTTTCGATCTTTTCCAGATGGTGATTTGAGCGGCTGCTGAGCTGGCCGATGACCAGCGCGGGCATCTGAATGGCGGAGGCGTAGTACCGCTCCACAATGCCGGTATTGACGTCCGGCATGGCCGTCCTCTGGATCGCCGCATATACGGCCATCAATCCGCCGCAGTGATATGCGGCATTGCGAAGATGCAGATTGTATGCTTCCAAAATTATTCCCTCCTGATGATGGATTCGATTTTTCCGGAGCAGCCAGACCTTCAGCCATTGGCAGGCCAGACTGTTGGGCAGGGTGCTTCGCGTGTCGCTGTCGTCGTTCGACAGCAGCTCCGAGCGAATATAAGCCAGCGCCTTTGCCGCGACGGCATCCGGCAGGCATCCGCCTGACAAAATCGCCTGCACGACCGCCGGGGTGATCCCGGCCAGCTCCTTTGACAGCCGCTCAAAGGGTCGGCTGTCGGTTTTCTGGAATTTTAAAAGACGAAGCAGACGAGCAGCCAGCTTCACAGGCCTGATGTTTCCGGTACCGCCCTGATTGGTCAGTGCCAGATCGGCATACCATTGTCCCAGATTGCGGCGAAGATCCGGATAGCTGCCTCTGTCATATCTGCGGATCATAACGCGGCTGTTTGCGCCGGACAGCAGCAGAATATAGTAGGATACGTTGTCCAAATCGGGAACAGGCTGCCCGGAATAGACGCTTTCCGGAATTTGGTTCGCCTGATTTCGCGCTGTCAGCTCGTTGACGGCGGCTTCCGGTTCTGCTTCCTCGTCCGTTTCATCCTCCGGCAGATCATAACCAAAGTCCACAGTATAAAGCGGATCATCCTCCTGTGGAATCTCGCGGTCAAACCAGTGGACAAATTTCATTCCTGCAAGGATCGGCGCATCCTTCAAAAGATCATCCAGCGCAGCCTTCACGACGCTGAAAGCCTCTTCCGAAACAGGTGCGTTCGCCGCTTTTTTCTGGTTATAGGAGCAGAATGCCGTCTTGTCAAAGCAAATCAGCGCATCCCCGCTCGCGTGCCCTCCGACGACTCGCAGGCCCTGTATCGGCGTGGTCGTCGTCATGGGAACCGTCGGTTCGCCGGTGATCAGGCACAGGGCGGATGGGCGTTCGTCCGCCGCAAAAAACTGCTTTCGGTAGGACTTCCACCATGTACGAAGTTTTTCCGATTGCAGGATAGACTGCCCGTTGACCCGAAATGAGATCCGATCTCCCGGCTTGATTTTGGCCCGATCCAGCTCTGCGCGAACCGCCGCCGCAAGTTCAGGCGTTTCCAGTGCACGGACGCAGACCTTCAGCAGCGGTTCTTCCTCTGCCGCGCTGCGGAGTGCCTCCAAAAAGAATGTGCTTTTGCTTCCGGGCTCCTCGGGAATGACGACGGAGCGCTTCTCTGCAAGAACATTACTCTTATCCTTGCCGTTGGCCAGACTGCCGATATCCGGGCACGGAACAGGCTCGTCTCCCCCCAGATAGACGCTGACATGGTCATCGCTTTCAGAGAGGGAAATATATGCCTTCATGGTTTTCCCCGCGAATCCCGGCGGCAAAGCCAGCTGGCGGCGTACTCCGTAGTCATATAGTGCTTTCAGCATAGGCCTTCCCCCTTCAGAACCTCCGGACTGTCATAGGGCGGGATCAGAATCACGCCGTTCTCCATGACCGCGTGGAACAGGGACATTTTGATTTTCGTCTTTTTCGTGACCTCCACATCATCCGGCGCAAACAGGTCGTAGACCATCAGACCTGCGTCCATCGACTGCTGGATAGGCGAACGCGTCCCGTCGCTCTCCTCAAAATAGCAGACAAACTCGCGCATTCCAAGCTCCGGCTGGTGGAAACATTTTCCCGTTCGGATGCGCCGCAGCGCCTGCTCATACAGTTGGAGCTCTTTTCCCGCAAAAGCCGGGCGGGGAATGATCGACGCCGCGATCCGGTAGCGGACGTCCTGCAGCGCCGTCGTCTGCCGCTGCGTTCGCTCCTCCTCGGTGGAGATCGGCTCCGAACCGACGGTACATTTGACCTCGTTGCGCTTGAAGCTGATATAGCGGATGGGGTTCAATACCTCAATGCGGTTGATCTGCCAGCGGAACTCCTTCGGTTTCATATAAATTGCCGATAAAATCCCTCTGGCGGCTGATGGGGTTGGGAATGGGTAGGTCAGCCGTTCTACTTTTGCATAAGGGGCAGAGAAACAGGCGAAATCTCCCCAGACCTCGATCGTGATTTCTTTCAAATACGCTTCACCTCCGTAATTTGTTCGTCCTGATTCGGACTGTGAACAGGACGTCCATAGCACATGTCTGTTAGAAGAATGAAATATCTGACAAAATAAGTATGAATTATAACGGGTAATTTGTCAAGTATCCACGAAAAATAGAATAGCACACCAGCTGTCCAATAATCCGGACAACCAGTGTGCTTTTTTTCAAAATATAGAATCAAATCGTTCTTCCTGCGGAAAATGCAGGCCCAGCTGCTCCGAATACAGGTCCTCGTACTGCTGGCACAGCAGATAGACATTGCTGCCTGCGGCCTGTTCGGCAGACTGTTCTCTGCCACGGCGGGCAAACGGAATCTGCTCGGCATACAGGGCCAGATTTTTTGCAAAACAGGTCAGGGTGATCGGCGCTGCCTGCTTCAGAAGCACACCGGTGACACCCTGTTCGCGCAGCTGCTTCGCGATCTGTTCATACAGCTTCCGCTCTGCGGCATAGGGAACAATGACCTGCGCACCGGCGCTGGCGATCAGCTTGTATTGCGCCGCCGTTTCTGCAAAGGCCCGTGCGTCGATTGCCTTCGTCAGCTCCGGTTTATCGACCGTGCCGTCAAACAGCCGCCGGTAGTATTCCCGGATGTTCTCCGGGTCATGGATAGAAAACGGCGGATTCATTTCCTGTACTGTGACCGCAGCATTGTTGTACCAGTCGTCAGGATACGGTATACGGCTGTCCTCCGGGCGAAATACGATCACTTGCCCCATAGAACCGCAGCCGTTCCGGTTGCAGCGTCCGGCAGCCTGAATGATGGAATCCAGCGGAGCCAGCGCGCGATACAGCGTTTCAAAGTCAAGGTCTACCCCAGCCTCGATGCACTGGGTCGCCACGACCCGGCAGGGCAGCTTCTGCTTCAGCCGCTGACGGATGATCTCAATTTGCCGGCTCCGGTGCGCGGGGCACAGGTCCGTGGTAAGAAAGAAAACCGTGTCTTCGGGGCAAAGCCGTGACAGTACGTCAGCGATCTGCCGGGCGTGACGGCGCAGGTTGACGATGGCGCAGACCCGCGCACAGCCCGCCATTTCCTCCGCAATGGCTTCGAGGGGCGTTTCATTCCCGATCCGCCATTCCACATTCACCCGCTTCAGAGCCTCGAACAATTTTCTGTGCTCCGGAAGGATCTCACAGGGCGTCCAATTCAGATCCTTTCGCGCGGCAAAATCCGGCTGCGTCGCTGTGGAGAATACCATGGTCGTGTGATAGCGGCTGCACAGCGCATTCACTGCGCGGAGCGTGGCGGAGGTCAGACTGGCGGGCAGGCTCTGGGCCTCGTCAAATACCACAACGCTGCCTGCAATGTTGTGGAGCTTTCGGCAAACGGTCGGGCGGTCTGAAAACAGCGCTTCAAAAAAACGGACAGACGTGGTGATGATGACCGGAGCGCTCCATCTGGCGGCCAGCTCCCGGGCCTCCTCCGGTAAATCACTTTGGCTATGGTCGACCAGCACGTTTGGAATGATTTTAGCATACGTATCTGCATTCTGTTCCGCCAACGTCAAAAACGGGAGGACAATAATGATCCGCTTTTTCCCATGCTTCAGGCAGTGCCGCAGCGCAAAGTGCAGCAGCGCCAGCGTTTTTCCGGTTCCGGTAGGCGCCGTCAGCGTATATAATCCCTCCGGCTTATCACCCATCTTCCCACACTGTTCAAAGACCTGATCCCGGTACTGATTCAGGATTTTGTCCGCAGTGGAGGCTTGCCGGATGCTGCCGCAATAGGCGTACAGTGTTTCCAGAAGCGCCTGCGGGTCAAAATAGCAGTCCTCCGCACGATCAAGGTATGTACTGTCGTCATTCATTGCAGAGGCCGTGTAGTCTGCATCCACCAGACAGGAAAACAGCAATCTGGTATACAGCATGGATTCCAGTTCATCGGCAGGAGGTATCGGAAGCTTTGGCAGTCTGAAATCAGGAAAATCCTTTTGAAACGCGGCGTTTGCCTCTTTCAGCTGCGCTGCGTTTTCAATCGAGGGCGTTTTTCCGGCGTTTCCGTGGGCTTGCTTACGATCATCTGCAATCGCGTGCAGCTCCGCCTTTATCATATCGTAGGCCACAAGACCGGCATGGTGTCCATTGACCGCCTCTATCACAGGACGGCTGCCGGGTCTCCCCCTATAGCAGCATTCCAGGAAGCAGGCCCCGCTTATCGCATGGTCAACGCCTGTTCGTTTGCCTTTCCACACATCCTGAAACGCCTTGGTATACTTTCCAAAATCATGTACCAGCCCTTCCAGTCCTGCGGCATCTGCAAGGCCAAGCGCCTCCCCGTACTCCCGCGCAAGCGCAGCGACCTTTTGTAAATGCTCCTTCACAGTTTCCTGATGCCCCTGCAGATTTTCGGATTTCGCATAGTATTCCATAGCTGCCTCCCCGGCTACCGGTTTTATCCATTCCATTATACCAAGCGCACGCACCCATGCCAACAGTTATTACGGAAAACGGAACAATTGCCTTCGCCGTGCAGGCGTGGTTGGCCGTTTGGATAGAACAGTATTCTTTGCGCCAATGGCAACGGGTACTGAGCGCAATGCGGAGCTCCCGGCTGCGTGCGTTCAAAGTGGTCCCTTGTTCATATCGGCGGACGGCTTCCTTTTTAAAGGAAGGGATGTATTCTTTTGGCATGATTGTACTTCCATTATACCCAATCCGCAAATAGTTTCAAGTAAAACATGTTATTCGGATAACATTGCGGATTTTCCGCTCCAGCGACGCACGACGAAGCAAGAGGTGAAGAAACACGAATCTGAAAGAAGCGTTCTGTTTCTCCATCCTCGCCAGACGTCCTTCCGCCAGAACCGCCCTTTCCATATCACGCGCTTTCCCGCATCCAAACGGACGTCTCCATATGTAAGGCAAGCGAGCGTACTTGCTGATTACAAGAGCAATCACGATCAAATGCTGATCTTTTTCCGCAAGCAGTATGGGCGGTATCGGAATTTCCCCGTCCGGTGCATGATTTCTTACGATTTTCTGAAAATATACAGTTTGTTGATAAATTTTGCCGCAGATGTGATATGATATCAGCAACTACTTGGAGGAGGACGGCATTTGTGGCAGCGTCATTCCTGAAACGAAAACCGAAGGAGCCGGACGGGCCGCAGCGGCAGGAGATCCCCGTTTTGGAGTCGGACGCCGAGACGGGCTTAAGCGCCGCGCAGGCGCAGGAGCGGCTGGACGGCGGCTGGGGCAACGCGCCGGTGGAGTCTCCCGGCGCGTCGGTCCGGGAGATCATCGCAAAAAACGTTTTTACGTACTTTAACTTCCTGTTCTTCCTGCTGGCAGGCTGTGTGATCGCCGTGCGGCAGTGGCTGAATTTGACGTTCCTCGGCCCCGTGTTCTGCAATATGTTCATCGGCATCGTGCAGGATCTGCGGGTGAAGAAAAAGGTCGACGGGCTGAAGATCATGGCCGCGCCGAAATGCCGCGCCGTGCGGGACGGGCAGATCGTCGAGCTGGACGCGGCCCAGCTCGTGCGGGACGATATCGCCGTCTTTTCCCCCGGCGACCAGATCCCGGCGGACGCCGTCGTTGCGGCGGGTGAATGCCGCGTCAACGAGGCGCTCGTCACCGGCGAGGCCGATGAGATCGTCAAAAAGCCGGGCGAGCGGCTGCTCTCCGGCAGCTTTGTCGTGTCCGGCAGCTGCCGCGCACGGCTGACCGCCGTGGGCGCGGACAGCTTCGTCTCCCGGCTCACGCTGGAGGCCAAGCAGACCGGATCGCAGCCGCAGTCAGAGATGATGCGTTCGCTGACGAGTCTCATCAAATGGATCGGCTTCCTTGTCATTCCGCTGGGCGCAGTGATGTTCATCAAGGAGTATCTGTGGCTGAAAAGCCCGATTGTGGACGCGGTGACGAGCACGGTCGGCTCCATCGTCGGCATGATCCCGGAGGGGCTGTATCTGCTGACAAGTCTTGCGCTGGTGGCCAGCGTCATCCGGCTTGCCAACCGGCGCACGCTCGTGCACGACATGGGCTGCATCGAGACGCTTGCGCGCGTCGACACGCTCTGCGTCGACAAGACCGGCACGATCACAGAGCCGAAAATGACCGTCGACGACATTGTTCCCTTACAGCCGGAGCGCTATATCGCCGACGATATCCGCATGATCATGGCCGATTACGTCTGCGCCATGCAGGACGACAACGACACCATGGCCGCGCTGCGGCGATATTTTACCGGACAGTCCATGCAGACGGCGATTGACGCCGTGCCGTTCCGGTCGGCGAAAAAATACGGTGGTGTGTCATTCCACGAGGACGAGACGTATCTGCTCGGTGCACCGGAAATTCTGCTGGCAAACTGCCCGGAAAAGGAGCAGTATCTGCCGCTGGCGGAGGAATGGTCGGCGAAGGGCTGCCGCGTGCTGCTGCTGGCGCTTTACGACGGGAAGCTGTCGGACGAAGCGCTGGACGCGGAAATGATGCCGCTGGCGCTGATCCTGCTGAGCAACAAGATCCGGCCCGAAGCGCCGCAGACGTTCGCCTATTTTGCGCAGCAGGGCGTGCGCACGAAGGTCATTTCCGGCGACAATCCCCTGACTGTTTCGGAGGTCGCGCGGCGGGCCGGGATCCCGGACGCGGAGAAATTTGTCGACGCGCGGACGCTCAAAACGGACGCGGAGCTTGCGAAGGCGGCGGAGGACATGACCGTCTTCGGACGCGTCACGCCGGACCAGAAAAAGAAGCTCGTCGCAGCCATGAAGCGGGCGGGGCACACGGTCGCCATGACCGGCGACGGCGTGAACGACGTGCTGGCGCTGCGCGAGGCAGACTGCTCCATCGCCATGGCCTCCGGCTCGGGCGTCGCGTGTCAGGCATCGCATATCGTGCTGCTTGATTCGCAGTTTTCCGCGCTGCCGTCCGTCGTGGCCGAGGGCAGGCGCGTCATCAACAACATCGAGCGCAGCGCGTCGCTGTATCTCGTCAAGAATATTTTCACGTTCGTGCTTTCCCTCATCACGCTGTTCTTTACGCTCCCCTATCCGTATACGCCCGCGCAGCTGAGTCTGGTCAACGCGCTGACCATCGGCATCCCGTCGTTCATCCTTGCCATGGAGCCGAACGAGAACCGCATCAGCGGCCGGTTTATGCCGAACGTCATTTACCGGGCGCTGCCCGCCGCGCTGTCTGACCTCATTCTCGTGGTCGGCGTGATGCTGTTCTATCTGGCATTCCATATCAAAGAGGATATGCTCTCCACGCTCTGCACCGGCATTATGGGCATCGTCGGCCTGCTGATGGTCCATCAGACCTCGCTGCCGATGAATAAGCTCCGCAAGGCCATGCTCGTCGGACTGTGCATCGCATTCGTGGTGTGCTACTTCTTCCTGCCGGAGCTGTTTACGCTGAGTGCGCTGGATAAGCCGTCGCTGCTGATCCTCGTCGTGCTGGGCCTGCTTGCGTTCTCGGTCATGTTTGTCTGCCGCCGGGGACTGCGCAAGGCAAAGGCGCGGCTGGACAAGGGAATTTTCCCGCACAGGAAAAAAAGATAAAAATCCGCAAATACTAGAGCCAGCCGGGAAAACCGGCTGGCTCAGACTTTTCTATATAAAGGAGAATGCATATGCACTACCATGTGAATGAAGACGCCTGCATCGGCTGCGGCCTGTGCGCCGAAACGTGCCCGGAGGTCTTTTCTCTCAGGGACGACGGCTTTGCCGAGGCAGCGCCCGGCCCCGTGCCGGAAACTGCGCAGGAAACTGCCGCCGAGGCCATGGATGCCTGCCCGACGAGCGCGATCGAAGAGGGCTGACAAGGGGCGAAAAATCTGCTATACTGGTTCCATCCTGTCAAATGGGGTGGAACTATGGAAGAACGTTATGTGGCGTTCGACGTGGAAACGCCGAACGCGCAGAACCGGCGCATGAGCGCCATCGGCGTCAGCGTGATCGAGCGCGGCGAGATCGTGCAGGAGCTTTACACACTTGTCGACCCGCAGACGCACTTTGATCCGTTCAATATCGCGCTGACCGGCATCACGCCGGAGCAGGTGCGCGGCCAGCCGGACTTTCCCGCGCTCTGGCAGCTGCTGGAGCCGATGCTGGCGGGCCGCATTCTGGTCGCGCACAACGCGCCGTTTGATCTGCGGGTGCTGGCCAGCTGTCTGCACGATTATCGCATCGACTGGAAGCCGGAGGCCGCGTATCTGTGCACCTGCCAGATGGGCCGAAAGGCATATCCGTACCTGCCGAACCACAAGCTGAACACGCTCTGCGACCATCTGCGGCTCGACCTCGACCACCACAACGCCGGCGGCGACAGCCGCGCCTGCGCACTTTTGCTGCTCGACTATCTGCAAAAGGGCCTGCGCCCGGAGCCGTTTCTGCGCACCTACCGCTTCGCGGACCGGAAAACGCTCCCGTACTGCACGGTATAAGCGCCCGCGCCCATGCCTCCCCCTGCCATGCGCTGCATGGCAGGGGGAGGCTTTTTGCCGTGTCAGCGCAGCGTTTCGAAGCGCTTTACGCCGCGGGTCATGAGCCAGCGGGCGGTAAGCGCGTACAAGATCGCCATCAGGGCCAGGATCAGGCCGAGGAAGGCTGTTGTCGGCATCAGCTCCGCCAGCAGGAAGAAATAGAGCGCGCCGACCGCGACCACGAAGCCAAAGCCCAGCAGCATGCTCAGCAGCACGCCTGCGCCCTGCTTTGCCGCCTGCGTCTCGTTGATCCAGTCGAGGTTGCAGTGGCGCAGATCCTCCATCAGCCCGACGTTCGCCGTCAGCAGCACGAACAGCAGCTGACAGGCCAGCAGCAGCGCCGTCTCGGCAGCAGGCAGCCGCAGGGCAAGCGCAGCGGCCAGCGTCATAAGGAGTGCGGGCGCAATTGCCAGAGAGTTGGACAGGCTTAGCTTTGCCTGCAGAACCTTTTTGGTTTCGACCGGCATGGAGCGCACGATCCAGTAGCTCTTGCCCTCCAGCGACACGGACGACGCCGTAAAGAATACCATGCCGGAAACCATCATGCAGGCCAGCAGCAAGATGGGGGCGGCTGCTGCGTACAGCTCCGGGATCGCGGTCAGCGCGCCCAGAAGCTCCCGCCGCTTGACCACCGCCAGCACAGCCAGCACCAGCTCAAACACAAGGCCAAGCCCGGCGTTGAGCATATAGCCGGAGCTGCTGGTCAGCCGGGCAAGCTCCCGGCGGTAGAGCGCCGCGTCCTGCGAGGAGGCGCGCATGGCTTTTTTCTCGTACCGCACCTTGACCTGTCCGCGCCGCGTGGTGACGATGCGGATAAAGCTGCGGTTCAGCAGCACATAGGCCAGCACGAACGGCAGGACTGTCCACAAAAGCGTCAGGCCGAGGTCTGCAAGGCTCCCGTCCGCAGCGGCCCGGCCCAGCCAGACGAGCGGGGCAGCCGAGCCGAGCGCGCCCGCGATCACCGCGCCGTTCGCAGCCAGCTGCGTGACATAGCTGTTCATGCGGAAGCAGAACAGGAAATATGCCAGCATGAACACGACCGAGATCACCATGGTCACGGCGGTCGTATTGCGCATATGGCTGGTCACAAGCGAGACAAGCCACGCAAACAGGCAGCTCACCGCCAGCGAAAACAGCGGCAGCGCCAGCACGATCACGACGAACGCCGTAATGCCCGTTCCGCTTGTCTCACCGTATTGCAGCCACGAAACAAAGACCGGGAGGGCCACGACAAGCTCAAGCACGAAGTTCATGGCCAGCAGCGCCGCCATGCGGCTGAGCAGGATCATGCCGGGCGGCACGGGCATGGACAAAAGCAGCTCGTTGTCCTTCGCCTCAAACAGCTGCGATTTGGCCGTAAACACGCTGCCGATGAACATGAGCGCAAAGGCCATGATCGCGAACATGGCAAAATACAGCCAGCCGAGTCCCGCCGGGAAAAACGCGGCGGCAAACTGGGAAAACGAGGTATAGAACAGGAAGACGAACGCACAGAAGCAGTAGAGCATCAAAAAAGCATAGCCGGCGGCCTTGCCCTTCGTCTGGCTCTTCCGCTTCCGGCTCTGTCCGGTAAACGCGGCGAGCAGCGCCGCCATCCGGACGCGAAGCAGCGTTTTAAGCATTCTTCTCACCCTCCAGCTCCAGGAACACAGCCTCCAGCGACTGGTCGCCCTTGACCTCGTCCATCGTGCCGGAGGCGATGAGCCGCCCCTGCTTGATGATGGCGACCTTGTCGCAGAGCTTTTCCGCGACCTCCAGCACGTGCGTGGAGAAGAAGATCGCGCCGCCGCGGTCGCAGTGCTCGCGCATGATGCCCTTGACCTGATAGGCTGCCGTCGGGTCGAGGCCGACAAACGGCTCGTCCATGATGATGAGCTTCGGGTCGTGGAGCAGAGCGGAGATGATCGCCAGCTTCTGCTTCATGCCGTGCGAATAGGCCGAGATGGGCTGCGCCAGATCGCCGGTCAGGTCGAACAGATCCGCGTATTTTTCGATCCGCGCCTCGCGGTCGGCCTTCGACACGCCGAAAATATCGGCCACGAAGTTCAGATATTTGATGCCGGACAGGAATTCATACAGATCCGGGTTGTCCGGGATGTACGCTAAAATCTGCTTGCAGCCGAGCGGGTCGGCCTTGACGGACTTCCCGTCTATGGTGATCTCGCCCTGTTCAAACTGCAGAATGCCCGCGCAGCTTTTGATCGTCGTGGTCTTGCCTGCGCCGTTGTGGCCGATGAAGCCGTAAATTTCGCCGGGCCTGATGTGCAGGCTCAGGTCGTCGACCGCCTTTTTCTCTCCGTAAAGCTTTGTAAGATGCTCAATTTTCAGCATCGAATTCACTCCTTTCAAGATGGGTAGCCTTTCAGACGTTTTGTTTGGACAAAGAGTTCCCATGTGTCTATATCATAGCAGATTTTTTCAGTTTGTACAGGCAAACATTTTGGCAGTCATAGCGCGAGACTGCTAAAATTCACAGTCCGTTCACACAAAGATGCAGAATTGTTCACAGGCTGGGTCTATCATGTGACTTGTAAACAAGAGATGAGCAAGATGCTCAGATCGAGTTTTCAAACATCATATATTACAAGACTCAAGGAGGTCTTTTCCATGTTAGTACCGTATGCACGTAAAAATCACAATGTTTCCAATTTCAATCCGTTCCACGATTTTGACGAGCTGGAGCGCGCGTTCTTCTCCGACAACGCCCTCGGCGAGTTCAAGACCGACATTCAGGAGGACGGCGACAACTTCGTTCTGGAGGCTGACCTGCCCGGCTTCAAGAAGGAGGATATCCACGTGGACGTCGCCGACGACCGGCTGACCGTCTCCGCCGAGCGTCATTCCAACTTTGAAGACAAGGACAAGAAGGGCAATTACCTCCGCTGCGAGCGTTCCTATGGCTCCTACGCCAGAAGCTTTGATATCTCCGGCATCGACGCCGCAGGCATCAAGGCCGCATACGCCGACGGCGTCCTGCGCGTGACGCTGCCGAAGCAGAAGGAAGTCCCCGCCTCGTCCAGACGGCTGGAGATCGAATAACAGATAGATCTTCTACCGCATCGAGGGCGAATTCGTGTCCGTCGGCGCCGTGATCCACGGGAAAACGGACTATCTGGATGTCCTTTTTCGGAAAGAACGGTAAACAAAATTTCCAAACAGAAAACCCAGCCTCTTATATAAGAAGCTGGGTTTTCTGCGTAATTGCAGAGCCCCGCGCGCAACAAACGACGCGGTTTCCATGACGCTTGCTCCGCCGCCGGAAAAAACACGACTGGACGGTTATGGGTGGCTTGGCAGATGGGTTGGCCGGGCCGGGTGCTGGCATTGTATGTCTTGTTTTATCCCTTTTCCAAAGCCGTCCGGGGCTGTTTTCCTGCTGCGGCGCAAAAAGTTTACAGGCCGGAAACAAATTTTTGCATGATTGCACTTTCCTGTTGTGTCCGTATGTGGTACAATGTATTCGGATTTTTATGCTGTTGCGCAGATTTGGATAGATAAAGGAAGATCATCATGGAATTACTCGCTCCCGCCGGTTCGATGGAGGCGCTGCGCGCCGCCGTCTGCAACGGCGCTGACGCTGTTTATTTAGGCGCCGATACCTTCAACGCGCGTATAAACGCCCGCAATTTTTCCGCCGCCGATCTGCAGGAGGCCGTTGTCTACTGCCATGTGCGCGGCGTCAAGGTACATCTGACGCTCAACACACTCGTGCTCGACCGCGAGATGCCGCGTGCGGCGGAGCTGATCCGGCTGGCCGCATCCTGCGGCGTCGACGCGTTCATCGTGCAGGATCTGGGCGTGGTATCGCTGTGCCGGCAGCTTGCGCCGGACGTGCCCATCCATGCCTCCACGCAGATGAGCATCCATTCGCTTGAGGGCGTGATGGAGGCCGCCGCGCTCGGCTGCAGCCGCGTCGTGCTCGCGCGGGAGCTTCCCGCGGAGGAGATCGCGCATATCTGTAAGAAAAGCCCGGTCGAGATCGAGGTTTTTGTGCACGGCGCTTTGTGTATGTGCTATTCCGGACAGTGCTACCTGTCCTCCGTCATCGGCCGCCGCTCCGGCAACCGGGGCCAGTGCGCGCAGCCCTGCCGCCTGCCCTACGGCTACGGCCGGTTCGAATCGACGCGCTACCCGCTCAGCCTCAAGGATAACTGTCTGGCGGGCGAGCTGGACGAGCTGCGGCGCATGGGCGTCGCGTCCATCAAGATCGAAGGCCGCATGAAGCGGCCTGAGTACGTCGCCATCGTCACGCGCGCCTACCGCACGGTTTTAAACGGCGGCAAGCTGACGCCGTCCGATCTGCAGGAGCTGGAGACGGCCTTCTCCCGGCAGGGCTTTACCGACGGCTATTTCAGAGGCCAGACCGGCAGCGATATGTTTGGCCGCCGTCAGGAGGGCGAGGACACGGCCGACCTGTTCGCCTCTGCCCGCGCCACCTATGAACAGGGTGAGCCGCAGCGCATCGGCGTGCGCTTCTACGCCATGATCCGCCGCGGAGAGCCTGCACAGCTCGCCGTCGAGGACCCGGACGGCAACCTCTGCCGGACCCGCGGCCCCGTGCCGGAGCAGGCGGTCTACCGGTCGCTCACGCCGCAGGATCTGGAGCAGCAGCTGAAAAAAACCGGCGGAACGCCGTATCTGTGCACCGCCGTCCGCTCGTCTCTGGACCCCGATCTGATGCTCCCGGCGTCCGCCATCAACGCCATGCGGCGCGATGTGATCGCGGAGCTGACCGCAAAGCGCGGCCGTGCCGCGCCCGCGCGTCTGAACGCGTATGACGAGCCGCCGCGCTACGACGGCATTGCCGGGGAGCCGCAGCTGACCATCGCCGTCCGCACAGCCGGGCAGATCACCTCCCGTATGCTCTCCATGAAGCCAACGGTGCTCTATGTCCCCCTGTCCGAGCTGGCGGAGCACCCGGATCTGCCGCAGCGCGTAAGCGTTGAAACGCAGCTGGCGGCCATTCTGCCGCGCGTGATCTGGAGCGGGGAGCTTGCTCCCGTCGCGCGGCAGCTGCGCACGGTCTATGAGATGGGCGTGCGGCAGGTTCTGGCCGGAAATCTCGGACAGCTGCACATTGCCCGCGCGGCGGGCTTCGCCGTCCGCGGCGATTTCGGCCTCAATATCGTCAATTCCCGCGCCATGCGGTACCTGCGCGAGCAGGGGCTTGATTCGCAGCTCTTGTCGTTTGAGCTGACGCTGCCGCAGATCCGCGATATCTCCAAGGCCGTCCCGGCGGAGCTGCTGATCTACGGGCGGCTGCCGCTGATGCTGATGGAAAACTGCGTCATGAAGAACCGCACCGGCATCTGCGCCTGCCAGACCGGCACGGTCCGTCTGGTCGACCGTGTGGGCGAGGAATTCCCCATCGTCAAGGACCCCGGCACGTGCCGCAACGTGCTGCTGAACGGCAAGAAGCTGTATCTGCTCGACAAAAAGGACGCGCTGCGCGGCATGGGCCTGTGGGCGCTGCGCCTGCAGTTTACAACGGAAAACCCCGGCGAGATCGACAAGGTGCTGATGGACTATCAGGGCCGGGCCGTCTTCGACGCCGGAAGCTATACGCGCGGACTGTATTCGCGCGGCGTGGAATAAGCAAAAAAGAAGGAACTCCTTATGATCATCCTTGCATCGCAATCTCCCCGCAGGCACGAGCTGATGAAGCTCACCGGCCTGCCGTTTACCGTTCGTGTCGCGGATATCGACGAAACGATGGATCCGGCGCTGCCCGTCCAGCAGGAGGTCACGCGCGTCAGCCGCAGGAAGGCACAGGCCATCGCCGCCGGCGCGTCGCCGGACGATATTGTCATCGCCGCCGACACCATCGTGGTCATTGACGGGCGCGAGCTGGGAAAGCCGCGCTCGGAGGAAGAAGCGCTCGGCATGCTCCGCCTGCTCTCCGGCAGAACGCACGAGGTCGTGACCGTTCTGTCCGTCTGCAAAGGCTCACAGCTTGAGTCCGAAGCCGTCGTGACGAAGGTGACGTTCCGCACGCTCTGCGAGGAGGAGCTTCGCGCCTATGTCAGGACCGGCGAGCCTATGGACAAGGCCGGAAGCTACGGCATTCAGGGCTACGGGGCCATGTTCGTCAGCCGGATCGAGGGCGATTATTTCTCCGTCATGGGCCTGCCCCTGTGCCCGCTGTGCCGGATGCTGCGCGGGTTCGGCGTCCGCATTCTTGACGTGCAGGAGGCGCAGGCATGAAGAAAAAATTCTGGACGGGCCGCCTCAAGACCATTCTCATTGTCGCGCTCATCATCGCTATCTGCGCCGCCGTGACGCTTGCCATCACAAACGGGACAAGCGCCATTGAAAACGTGGTCGGGACGATCCTGTCCCCCATCCGTGCGGGCGTTGCGTCCATCGACCGGCTGGCCGAGCGGTATTACAACTATATGTTCCGCTATGAGACGCTTGAGGCGGAGAACGCGGAGATGGAAAAGCAGATCCTTGCCATGCAGGAGGATATCCGCGACGCCGAGCAGCTGCAGCGCGAGAACGAATGGCTCAAGGCGCTTCTGAAGCTGTCCGAAGAGCATGAGGATTATAAATTCCTCACATCGTACATCATTTCGTGGGATTCCTCCGACTATAAAAGCGCCTTTACCATCGGCAAGGGCACGAACGCGGGGCTGGAGGAGGGTATGTGCGCCGTGACGGAAAACGGGCAGGTCGTAGGCCTTGTGACCAAGGTCGGCGCCAACTGGGCCACCGTCACGACGATCATGGACTCGTCGCTTGAAATTTCCGCCTCCGTGGCCTCGTCCGGCTATACGGGCGTGGTACAGGGCACATTCCTCGAGGACGGAACGGAGATCCTGCGCATGAACTATCTGCTGACGGACGCGATCGTCAAGAATAACGATCAGGTCGTCACGACCGGCTCGACGCTCTATCCGCGCGGGCTGCTGCTGGGGTACATCACGAACGCCAGCCTCGACGAGACGGGCGTCGCGAAATACGCCACGCTCGAACCGTCCTGCGACCTGTCCAAGCTGGAGCAGATCGCGATCATTACGGAGTATAATGTGCAGTGACGCAAGAAACTGTTGTAGGGGCGGACGTCTCTGTCCGCCCGCAGAATGCAGCGTTTTTTTGAAAATCTCCGGTGAATTCGCAACATTTCCAGGGCCGGCAGAGTCGCCGGCCCCTACAGACGAACTGCAAAAATGCAGCTTGACGTGTATATGACCGAAAGGAGGCCCGCGCGATGCACGCGACCTATAAAAATGCGCTGATGTGGACGCTTTACGGCGTGCTGTTTCTTTTGATCGCCGTTTTGCAGACGGTCGTGTTTGGCCGGGCGCGATTCTTCGGCGTCAAGCTGACGCTGATCCCCGTCTGCATCGCCTGTGTTTCCATGCTGGCAGGCGCGGAGGCCGGGGCGCTCTACGGACTTTGCTGCGGCACGGTCTGGTGCTTCACGGGCGCGGCCGGCGGCGCGATGCACATCGTCCTGCTGACCGTCTGCGGCGCGGTGATCGGCTATATCTGCGACCGGTATCTCGTGCGGCAGCTGCTGTCCGCCATTCTGATGAGTCTGTTGGCGCTCGTATTCTGCCAGACGCTCCTGTTTCTGTTTCAATGCTATCTCGGCACGATCCACATCGGCATGATCACTGCTCTGCCGGTCCAGATCGGCCTGAGCCTGCTCGCGTGCCCGCTCCTGTATCTCGGAGCCTGGGCGATCCGAAAGGTTGGTGCCAAATAAATGCAGCGAATTTCCCGCTTCCGCATGATCGTATTCATCGTCGTCATTCTGGCCATGATCGGCGTGTTCTCCCTGCGGCTTTACAAGACGCAGGCCGCCGTCACGGAGGACTCCCTCGTCGCGGCGGACGCCGACTCCATGGAGTACCAGTCGACGGTCGAGGCTGCGCGCGGCAATATTCTCGACCGCAACGGCAACGTGCTGGTGTCGAACCGCGCAAGCTATAACCTCGTCATCATCAACTTCGTCTTTTTCAACGCGCCCGACCCGAACGGGAACCTGCTGAAGGTCCTGAACCTCTGCGACGAGCTTGGGATCGCGTATGAATCGCATTTCCCCGTCTCCGCCGAGCGTCCCTATACCTATACCGATACCGACGACACCGCCTGGCAGGGCTATTTCCGCAGCTTCCTTGCCAGCCGGAGCTATGACCTCGATATCTCCGCGCCCACGCTCATGAAGCGCCTGCGCGACGAATATAAGATCCCCGACGACTGGACCCAGCAGGACGTGTACCGCGTCATTTCTGTCCGCTATGAGCTGGAGCTGCGCTCGGTAGACGAGATCGGCATGGAAAACTATATGCTGGCAGAGGACGTCGACGCGGAATCGCTGGCTGCCGTGATGGAGCTGGCCGTGCCGGGCGTTGTGGTCGAAAACGGCACGGTGCGCGAGTACAACACCACCTATGCCGCGCACATTCTCGGCTACATCGGCCCGATCTGGAGCGAGGAGGCCGCCGAATACCGCGAAAAGGGCTACTCCATGAACGCGCTTGTCGGAAAATCCGGCGTGGAGCAGGCGTTTGAGGAATATCTGCACGGTTCAAGCGGCATCAAGCGGACGACCGTCTCCTCGACCGGCGAAATTCTGAACCGATACTATGTGACGGAGCCTGTGCCGGGCAACAACGTCGAGCTGACCATCGACATTTCGCTGCAGGCTGTGGCCGAGCAGGCGCTGGAAAAGGTCATTCTCGATCTGCGGGAAAACGGCGTCGGCCGGAACAAGGAGGGCAAGGACGCCAGAGGCGGCGCGGTCGTCGTGCAGATGTGCAAGACCGGTGAAATTCTCGCCATGGCAAGCTACCCGACCTATGATCTTGCCACACGCGCGGAAAACGCCGTCGCGCTGAACGAAGACGAGACTGCGCCGATGTTCAACCGCGCGCTCGCAGCCTACCCGCCCGGCTCGGTCTATAAGATGGTCACGGCCATCGCCGCCGTCGATATGGGCGGCTTCGACCCCGGCTATATCATCGAGGACAAGGGTCTTTACACCTTCTATGAATCCTTCCAGCCCAAGTGCCACATCTGGTCGCTTGCCAACCCGCGCACGCACGGCAAGATCAATCTGATGGAGGCCATCGCCTACTCCTGCAACTATTATTTCTATGAAGTCGGCCGTCTGACCTACGACAGCTATAAAAAGGAAACGGGAAACAACCCGTTTGATATCGTTGCCAAGGCCCTCGGCCTCGGCGAGCCGACGGGCATCGAGCTGCCGGAGGACACCGGCGCACGCGCGAACGCAGAGGAAAAGAACAAGCAGTACGCAGGCGAGGACGCAGGCTGGTTCGGCGCGGACGTTCTGCAGGCCGTCATCGGCCAGAGCCTGAACAAATTTACACCCCTGCAGCTGGCCTGCTACGCCTCGGCGCTGGCAAACAAGGGCACGCGCTATGAAGCGACGCTCCTGTCCCGCGTCGTCTCGTGGGACTATCAGGATCTGATCGAGGAGTCCAAGCCCGTCGTGGCAAGCACGCTGGAGATCTCGGAAAAGGCGCTGAACGCGCTCGATCAGGGTATGCGCATGACCGCCTCCATCGGCACGGCGGAGCAGTACCTCAGGGATTACCCCATTGCCATCGCCTGCAAGACCGGCACGGCGCAGTGGCAGGGCACGACCTCCACCGGCTCGTTCTCCGGCTCTGACCACGCCTCGTTCGTGCTCTACGCTCCGGCGGACAATCCCGAGATCGCCATCTCCGTCTATGTCGAGCGCGGCTCACAGGGCGGCAATCTGGCAAACGTCTGTATCCCCATTCTCGACGCCTATTTCTCCAGCTCCGCCAAATATGAGACTGTCGCGACTGAAAATATCGCTTACTAAGAGAGGAACCGCACATGACCGACCTTTCGCATATCCGCAATTTTTCGATCATCGCCCACATTGACCACGGCAAATCCACGCTGGCCGACCGTCTGCTGGAGGAGTGCCATTCCGTTGAAAAGCGCGAGATGGAGGACCAGATTCTCGACTCCATGGAGCTTGAACGCGAACGCGGCATCACCATCAAGGCCCGCGCCGTGCGTCTGGACTACCGCGCCGACGACGGCGAGAAATATGTCCTGAACCTCATCGACACGCCGGGTCACGTCGACTTCAACTATGAAGTCTCCCGCAGCCTGTCCGCCTGCGAGGGCGCGGTGCTGGTCGTCGACGCGTCGCAGGGCATCGAGGCCCAGACGCTGGCGAACACCTATCTGGCCGTTGACAACGGCTTGGAGGTCCTGCCCGTCGTCAACAAGATCGACCTGCCGGCGGCGCGGCCCGCCGAGGTCAAGAAGGAAATTGAGGACGTCATCGGCATCCCCGCCATGGACGCGCCTGAAATTTCCGCCAAGAACGGCATCAACATTCATTCCGTGCTGGAAATGATCGTGAAGAATGTCCCCGCGCCCACGGGCGACCGCGAAGCGCCTTTACAGTGCCTGATTTTCGACAGCCAGTATGATTCCTACCGCGGCGCGATCGTCTATCTGCGCGTCGTGAACGGCACGGTGTATCCCGGCATGGATATCCGCATGATGGCCTCCGGCGCAGTCTACAAGGTCGTGGAGGTCGGATATCTGCACCCGAAGGGCATGATCCCGGCCGAAAGTCTCGGCGCGGGCGAGGTCGGATATCTCACGGCCTCCATCAAGACTGTCTCCGACACCCGCGTGGGCGACACCATCACGGGCGTGGAAAATCCGGCAGCCGAGGCGCTTCCGGGCTACCATCAGGCGCAGCCGATGGTCTTCTCAGGCGTGTACCCGGCGGACGGCTCGAAATACGGCGATCTGCGCGACGCGTTGGAAAAGCTGAAGCTGAACGACGCGTCCATGAGCTTCACGCAGGAAAACTCCATCGCGCTGGGCTTCGGCTTCCGCTGCGGCTTTTTGGGCCTTCTGCACATGGAGATCATTCTCGAGCGTCTCGAGCGCGAATATAACCTCGACCTCATCACGACGGCCCCGAACGTCGTCTATAAGATCACCAAGACCGACGGCACGCAGCTCGACGTCTATACCCCGCTCAACTACCCCGACCCCGCCGAAATTGCCGAGGCGCAGGAGCCGTATGCGAAGGCGAACCTCATCGCCCCGCCCGAATACGTCGGCGCGATCATGGATCTGTGCCAGAACCGGCGCGGCGAATTCAAGGATATGCAGTACCTCGACCCCACGCGCGTTGAGCTGCACTATTCCATGCCGCTCAACGAGATCATCTATGACTTCTTCGACGCGCTCAAGAGCCGCACGCGCGGCTACGGCTCGCTGGACTACGAGCTGGAGGGCTACCGCCCGTCGAAGCTCGTCAAGCTCGACATTCTCCTGAACGGCGAGATCGTCGACGCGCTGAGCTTCATCCTCTTCGCCGACAACGCTTACGCAAGAGCCAGAAAGATCTGCGAAAAGCTCAAGGACAATATCCCGCGCCAGATGTTTGAGATCCCCGTGCAGGCTGCCGTCGGCGGCAAAATCATCGCCCGCGAGACGATCAAGGCCCTGCGCAAGGACGTGCTTGCCAAGTGCTACGGCGGCGATATCACGCGCAAAAAGAAACTGCTCGAAAAGCAGAAGGAGGGCAAGAAGCGTATGCGCCAGTTCGGCACGGTCGAAGTGCCACAGGAGGCGTTTATGGCGGTTCTCAAGCTCGACGACGATTGACAGACAAAACAAACAAAGCTGTAAATTACCTGCCCTGCGGCGATCGGTAATTTACAGCTTTTGCTTTTTGACCTGTCTGTGATTTATTTTTTGGCGGCAACGCTTTTCTGCATACCGTCAAGCTTAGCAAGAACGGCGGCGTACATATCGCATATTGAAAGCGAAATGAAGTCGGCAGGCTGCGAAAAATCGTTGTTGACCCATTCCTCGATTATGCCCAGGGAGCCTTTGACCATAAAGGTGTATGTCGTGTCTAAAGTCAAGTCGTCCAAGTCG
>OHSQ01000299.1_pt1 | contig 24487 bp, 20 predicted proteins | sample 1578661 | NCBI WGS metagenome assembly OHSQ01 (sample SAMEA3879534, study PRJEB24766) | human gut metagenome | biome: human-associated habitat; feature: feces | place: USA | collected 1985/1987 | reverse complement strand
ACCAGAAGAAGTACGGGCAGCGCGGCGAACACCAGACCGCGGCGCAGCCGGTTGCAGCGGCGCTTTTCCTCCCGCAGGGCGTCGTCCATGCGGGGCTCCGGCTCCTCCGGTTCCTCCGGCTCCGGCTCGTCCTCGGGGTCGTCGAACAGCTGCTCCGTTTCCTGAGAAAGGCCGCGGGGCCGGGCGCTGCGGCGGTCCGTGAGGCGGTGCAGCAGGCCGGAGAGCCGCTGGCCCAGGGGCACGGGAGCATCAATGACGCCGTCCTCCTCGTCCTCCAGCACGGCATCCACCGTCTGGCTCATGACATCCTTCAGACTGACACGGTCCGGTGTGTCGGACAGAGGTGCAGGCACAGGATCGGGCGCGGGAACGGGCTCCGGCTCGGGAATGGGAGCGGGGTCAGGCACGGGGACGGGTTCGGGTTCGGGCGGGGGCGTCGGTGCGGGGGGAGTCTCCGGCGCAGGGGCAGGCTGACGCCCACCCCTGCCGTATTCGGCAAGGATGGCGTCCAGCGAGAGCTCGTCCCGGGGGACGGGCGTATCCAGTTGTGGGTCGTCACGCCTGTTCATAGTACGATGCAGCGCCGTCAGCTCCGCTGGCGCACCGCCTCGTACAGCAGGATGGCTGCGGCGGCGGAGGCGTTCAGAGAGGAGATGCGGCCTTTCATGGGGATGCTTACCAGAAAATCACAGTTCTCGGAGACAAGGCGGGTCATGCCGCTGCCCTCGGAGCCGATGACGATGGCGGCGGGGCCCTTCAGGTCCGCGGTATAGAGATCGGTAGTGCCGTCGGCGGCGGTGCCGAATACCCAGACGCCCTGCTTTTTCAGGTCCTTCAGCAGGGAGGGGATGTTGGCCACCCGCGCCACGGGGATATAGCTCACCGCGCCGGCGGAGGTCTTGGCCACCACGGCGGTCAGACCGGCGGAGCGGCGCTTGGGGATGATGACGCCGTGGGCTCCGGCGCACTCGGCGGTGCGGAGGATGGCGCCCAGATTGTGGGGGTCGGAGATCTCGTCGCACACCACCAGCAGCGGCGCCTCGCCCCTGTCGGCGGCGGACTGCAGGATCTGCTCCACCGTGGCGTATTCCCGCACGGCCGCCAGAGCGATGACCCCCTGGTGGGCATGGGTGCGGCTCATGGCGTCCAGCTTCCGCCGGTCGGCGTCCACCACCACGATACCCGCGGCGCGGGCCTTGGAGGCGATGTGCCCCAGCGTCTTATCCGTCTCGCCCTTGGCGATGTAAATTTTATCGATAGCCGTCTCCGTCCGCAGGGCCTCGATGACCGCGTTGCGGCCCTCGATGATGCCGTCCGCCTCGGCGTCGGGCAGCGGCCGTCTGTTCTCGGTGTCCTTTATCTCTCTCATGGGGCATACCTCGCGATCCATATAATTGTCATCAGTATACCACATCCTTTCGTCAATATAAAGGCACATTCATAGAAATTTTACAGGAAAACCCTCTGCCTTTGCCTTGAGACTTTTGGGCAGGTGTGGTATACTGTTTGGAAACTATATTCCCCTCGCAAGTCAAACGGAGGATAAACATATGGCCAATAATAACAGCAGCAACAATAACAACCGCGGCGGCAAGAACGGTAAAAACGGCGGTTTCCGCGGCGTTCTCACGCTGATCGCGTGGGCACTGGTGCTGACGGTGGCGTTCCAGTATTTCAACGCCTACAACAACAACGCCGCCAATAAGAGTACCAGCCACGAGATCAAATACAGCGACATGATCTCCATGATCGAAAAGGATCAGGTGGAGGAGGTCCTGTTCAAGGACAGCACCATCTACGTCACCCCCGTGGACGGCTACGTCTTCACCGAGGAGGTCACCTCCGGCAGCAAGACGGAGACAAAAACCTACACCCAGTCCAAGGACTCCGGCCTGACGCTGTACACCGTGTACCTCTCCAACGCCGATCTGCTCCCCCTGCTGGAGGCGCACAATGTGGCCTATACCGGCTTCTACAAGGCCGAGATGAGCCCCTTCCTGATGATCATGATCCAGTATATTCTGCCCACCATCTTCATCGTGGGCGCGTTCATGCTGGTCATGCGTCTGATGAGCAAATCCGGAGGCGGCGGCTTCGGCGGCATCGGCAGTGTGGGCAAGGCCAACGCCAAGGTCTACATGGAGAAGTCCACCGGCGTCACCTTCAAGGATGTGGCCGGACAGGACGAGGCCAAGGAGTCTTTGGAGGAGATCATCGACTTCCTGCACAATCCCGGCAAATACACCGCCATCGGCGCCAAGCTGCCTAAGGGCGCGCTGCTGGTGGGCTCCCCCGGCACCGGCAAGACCCTGCTGGCCAAGGCTGTGGCCGGCGAGGCCGGCGTCCCCTTCTTCTCCATCTCCGGTTCCGACTTCGTGGAGATGTTCGTGGGCGTGGGCGCCAGCCGCGTCCGCGACCTGTTCAAGGAGGCCGCCAAGGTCGCCCCTTGCATCATCTTCATCGATGAGATCGACACCATCGGTAAATCCCGCGACGGCAGCCGCTTCGGCGGCAATGACGAGCGCGAGCAGACGCTGAACCAGCTGCTGGCCGAGCTGGACGGCTTTGACCCCAGCAAGGGCGTCATCGTGCTGGGCGCCACCAACCGTCCCGAGGTGCTGGACAAGGCGCTGCTGCGCCCCGGCCGCTTCGACCGGCGCATCACCGTGGACCGGCCCAACCTGGCCGGCCGTCTGGCCACCTTGCAGGTCCACACCCGCAATATCCGCCTGGCCGAGGACGTGAACTTGGAAAAGATCGCCCAGGCCACCGCCGGCTGCGTGGGCGCCGACCTGGCCAACCTGGTAAACGAGGCCGCCCTGCGCGCCGTGCGTAAGGGCCGCCGGGCCGTAAATCAGGACGATCTGCTGGTGTCCTTTGAGCTGGTCATCGCCGGCAGCGAGAAGAAGGGCACCGTCATCACCGAGGCGGAAAAGCGCATCATCGCTTACCACGAGGTGGGTCACGCGCTGGTGGCGGCCAAGCAGAAGAATGCCCAGCCCGTCAGCAAGATCACCATCGTACCCCATACCCAGGGTGCGCTGGGCTACACCCTGCACCTGCCGGAGGAGGAAAAGTTCCTCATGTCCCGCGAGGACATTCTGACCGAGATCCGTACCCTGCTGGCCGGACGCTCCAGTGAGGAGGTAGTGTGCAACACCATGACCTCCGGCGCCGCCAACGACATCGAGCGCGCCACGGAGATGGCCCGGAACCTGGTGGCACGCTTCGGTATGTGCGACGAGTTCGACATGATGGCCCTGGGCAGCGTCCAGAGCCAGTATCTGGACGGCGGCTACTCCATGACCTGCGCCCAGGAGACCTACGCCGCAGCCGACCGCGAGACCATCAAGATCCTGCGCCAGTGCCACGAGGAGGCCAAGCAGATCCTGCGGGAGAACCGGGAACTGCTGGACAAGATCGCCGCGTACCTGCTGAAGAAGGAGACGATCACCGGCCAGGAGATGATGGCCATCATCGAGGGCCGTGACCCGGAGACCGTGGACAACTACGGCGCCAGCAAGAGCAGCCAGCCCGCCTTCCGGCCCAGCGTACCGGAGACCATCGAGGCCCCCGCCAGGCACATCAACATCGTGTCCGAGCCCATCCCCATGCCGGACTACGATGAGAAGCCGGAGGATAAGGACCCGGAAGGCACCCCCGCCGAAGACAAACCGACGGAGCACGCGGACGGCGACCCCGAATAAATGCACAGCAGCCCTGCGGCAGCGCCGCAGGGCTGTTTTCTTTTCAGTTTTCCGGCAGCTCCCGCACCCGTTCGCACAGCAGCGGCAGCGCCTTTTCAAACTCCACGCCGTACCACCCGGCCTGCGGGTCCCGTGCCGTGGCGTCGATACAGGCAAGTACAAATTCCACCGCCAGCGAAGCCGCCTGCTCCAGCGTCATGCCCCGCATGAGCCCGCCGGTGACGACGGCGGCGAAAATATCCCCCGTGCCGTGGAAGGAGGCCGGGTTCCGCGGACCGAGACAGGTGAAATACGTTCCAGCGCCGCTGTCATAGCCCATAGCGCCCAGCTTATCCGGCGCAAAGGACACCCCGGTGAGGATCACCTTCTTCGCCCCCAGCGCGGCCACCCCCCGCAGCAGCTCACGGGCAAAGCCCTCGTCCACCTCCTCCCGGTACGGCGTACCGGTCAGCAGACATGCCTCCGTGATATTGGGCAGCGCCACGTCCGCCCGAGCCGTCAGGCGGGCCATCGCCGCCGGGAAAGCGCCGTCAAACCCGCTGTACAGCTTCCCGTGGTCCGCCATGGCCGGGTCCACGATCAGCAGCGTATCCGGGCTCTTCACCGCGTCGAAAAAGTCCATCACCTGCTGCACCTGGGGCGCGGAGGCGATGTAACCGGTATAGAGCGCGTCAAAATGCACCTGCTGGGACCGCCAGTGATCGGCGATGGCCGGCAGCTGGTCGCTGAGATCCCGGCTGACAAAGCCCGGAAACGCCGTGTGCGCACTGAGCACCGCCGTGGGCACGATGGCGCACTCCACCCCCATGGCGGAGATCACCGGCAGCGCCACCGTCAGCGAGCACCGCCCCAGACAGGAAATGTCCTGTATGGACGCTATTCGTTTCATAGAGCCGCCTCCTGTTCATCATACCAAAAAGGGAGAGGCACATGAATATGTGTCTTTCCCTTTTTGGTGCGGGCGGCGGGACTCGAACCCGCACGCCTGTTGGCAATGGAACCTAAAGGTGATGTCACCTTAGTGAAAGATTTTCAGAGTCCTCCATATCATAAGGGAAGGGCATCTTTTCCAACGCTTCAAAAGATATTTCGGTCGTGACAGGCCGAACACCTGCTAAATCATAGCATACTCTGCCGGAAAAGTATAGCATGATTATAGCTTTACGGGAGGAAATTTCTGCTGTTGCATGACACGGTTGATAATGTGAGTATGATGCATTGTAAATCTGAATGCGATCCTGAAGTCTGAGGTCGCTGCCCTGCATTTCATTCATCTTTTTCGCGTAAGCGACTGCGATGCAAATAGTATTCTTCCCCTAATCCTTCGGCTCTAAAATATGCACGAGCATAGTCCAGCAGCTTTTGCTTGGCATTTAGAAACCAACGATTTTCCGGTTCGATTTGCAAGACATACTGCACACTTCCTATTAGGTGTGTCATATATGTAGGGCAGCGAATTGGTTGACCGTCTTCGAGAAAATTCAACCGATTACCGTGTACGATGCTGTCCTCTATGCCAAACTTCAAAGTATAGTAAATTTCCTGCCGCAGGTTTCGTTTATAGCTGCCGGGGATGGAGAGCTTTTCATTGACAACCAAGCCTGTTACTGTCTGCCGGTCAGCATTGCTGATGAAATGTGTTTTCGCTTCATTCAATTCAAAGCCCATCTCAAACAACATTTTTTTGACTTTTTGATAGACTCCGTAAAGCGGACGGTCGGAGGAAAAGGTCATATCATCGCAATAGCGAGTATAGGTGATTTGGCGTTGGTTACACCAGCGACCGATCTGGTCATCAAAACGACGCATGACGATATTGGAGAGCGCAGGAGATGTTGGAGAGCCTTGTGGAAGAGCATCATTTTTGCAACACAGGGAAGTCAGCAGAAAGCCGACCTGCTTCGATACATAGCGGGTGTTGAAAGCTGCGCAGAGGACTTGCTCAAAAGAGATGCTTCCGAAAAAATCGGTAATATCCAGTTTTAGAAGGTTCTTTTTTCCAATGTGTGGCTCTGCATTTTTGCGAGTAGAGCTTCCTTTTTGATAAGCAGTTGCAAATTTTGAAACAGGGAGCTGTGAAAGAATTCTATCCTTGATTGGGACCAAACAAAATTGAAGTCTGATACTTGGTATGTATAGGCTGCGATAAGTACCATCTTTTTTGGGGAGAAATGCCTTTTTATACTCTTTTTGAATGTGATTGACAATATGGTTTAATTCACCACAGCTTATGCCAAAGAAACCGGCCAGCTGCTCGGCATCATAAAGAAATGGCATATTGGGGTGGACAGAATGGTAATCCAAAACCATATTTGCTGCTTCTAACGGTCCGAACTTCTTCACAAAAGCCGCATCGCACGGCTCAAAGGTCACACAGCTTCCTTCTATTTTCATGTGTAGCGTCCTCCCCAAAATCAGCCCTTTGCAGTACAAAATGGTCTGATTAAGCGGAGGCGAATCGAGAATCATGAAGTGATTGGCTATTCGCCGGAGCGTATCAGATTTGGGCATCGCTATGCGATGCGGATAACCTTGAAATCCAGGACAGCGACTCGCTGTCCCTCCTAAAGAAATTGGCTTTAGGTTGTACGCTACTGCAAAGGGCTGATTTTATTAATATGATAAGTCCATAAAGTAGAAACTGTCAAGGTGCTCTGCGATTTTAGAAAGTAACTCGTAACTTTGCGCAGAACATATTCTGTGTGGGAACTTATAACCGTACTTCAGCTTCCCGAAAAGTTTTTTCGCGTCGAATACCGTGCCAGATCAATGTTGGTGGCCCCATCCTTAAACCTGGGCAGATATAACAGATAACAAAAAGAATAACGGGTTCCCGTCTATGACCTTAAACGCAGACAGGAAATGAAACTGTCGGTCTTTTTGACAGGTTGCTCGATGCGACGGAAAGAGTTTATTCACAGAATTCAAAGGAATCCCGCTGATTTACAGTATCCAGCGCAAGCTGCGCACGAGACAGTTCATCAGCGGTCTTTTCGTAGTCCGCCTCCACAGCCGTCAGATCGTAGTTCGTGTAGGTGTAGTCGATAATGTTCGACTGCCGGCCGTACTGCTCTTCAACGCGCTCTTTGGGCAGCCTGCTTTTCATTTCAAGCAGCTTGCTCTTCCGCTTGGTCAGCTGCGGAATATAGACCAGCATCTCGTCGATCGTAATCCCGAAGCCATCCACGACCTGCGTCGTGTTGAAGCGGTTGATGGCGTGCTTAAGTCTGCGGATCGCTCCCTCCAGTTCTTCAAGACGCGCCTGTGTTTTTGCGTAATCATAGGCGGGACGCACAGATTCAATGTCCTCGCCCATCGCCGCGCGGAAATCCCGGCTGCGCTGTTCTTTATCCAGTAGGGCGGAATATTCGTCATTCAGCTTTTTCAGCAGCTTATTTGCCTGTGCAGAAGTGTATTTCATAGTTGCTCATCCTTTCTTTGCGCCGCGTCCCGGCACCATTCGTACGATTTCTGTTCTGCTGATAGAATAGAACAGCACCCTGTACAAATGTCCGTACAGGGTTCCGCGCGATTACTCTGTTTTATTGAGCAAATCATTTTCGAATTTTTGTATTTCTCGCCAATTTGTATTCAAGTATCTATAGATTTCTTCTTTATAGTTTTCGCTGTTTGGCTCGGACTCGATTGTATGACGCGGCCAATTCCGGATGCGTTTCCATCGCCAATCTTCCTTTCTGTCGGGACGATTCAGTGCCTGACTGACGCGGTCACAAGCCGCACGTTGCTCATCTGTTAGATTGTCGCTGCACAATGAGAGCGTGATTTTGAAATAGTTTTCGCGTTTGATGATTTCATAAAATGCCATATCTGTTGTTTTCCAGCCACTGATGGGTTTAGTGTGCTGGGGAAACAACTTTCGGATGGTCTCGGTTGTAAATCGGGTATATGTATTATTGGACCACTGAGGACTGAAAATCAACTCGCCTTGTTCGCTTTTTTCTCTACACCAATCTTCCGCTACTTCACAGATTGGGTTGAGCGAGGTTTTACAGTTTTCATAAATGGTATCGAGCACTTCTTTGTGTCTGTCATAAAAGTCCTGACACAGCTTTTTAATGTTATCGTCCCCCACGATGTGCCTCCTGACAGCTGCTGTATAATGATCCAACAGCATATTTACTTCCGGCAAAAGAGCACTACCGCCTTTCGCACTTTCGATTGCGTCTAAAATATCTGCATAGCTGACTGGCTGCCAGTATTGCTGATCATCTACCGATAACGGAGCAATTCCATCCGGAGATAGAAATGCAAACGACATGGTGTAACCAGGGTATTCTTCTAATAGCATGTCCCGATAACGGTGAAGCTGATTATCGTGTTCTCCAGAGAACACTTTATTTTCGACACACAGCAAGTATTTTTCTTTCTGGCATAAAACCAACAAGTCAATGTGCTGCCACTCACGCCTCACAATACAGACTGTCACATTTTCGGGGACCACTTCTCTTTGCCCTAACTTTGAGACAAACTCCCGCAAAAACTTATCTCCCATTCCGTGATTGCTGTTGGGATCAAGAAGCCATGCCAAGAAATTACTGTGGCGGATCTCGGCATTTGTAATACCCAAGACCTCAAAAATGTTCAGCGTTTGCATCTTCTGAGACAGCTGTTGGAACGATGTATCAGCTTCCAATTTATGAAGGGTTTCTTCGGAAATGAGATTTCCCATATTAGCGTTCTCCCGTGCTATACCAGTTTTGCCCAATGCTCTCAATGATCTCCTGCCGCAGCCAAGCGGGCTCTGCCACCTCCACAAAGGAGAGGTATTGCAGTGCCCAAAAGCGCACACCGCGCGGCGGGGTGGTCAGTACGGCGGTAAAGGTCTGCTCGTCCCGCTCAAAAACCTGTATGTCCGTACCAAAGCGGTCCAGCACATCGTCCAGCACGGCGCGGTCGCAGTGCAGCACCACCCGCTCCGGCGCGCCTACAAAGGCGTAAACGGCATCTTGCGCCTCCTGCTTCTGTGCCGGCGTTTCGCTGCGGGGCTCGTCCAGTATCCGAATATCCGCCATGCGGTCAATGCGGTACAACCGCGTGTGCGGATCGTGGTCGGGAATGCAGATGAGATAGTAATGCTCGTTGGTATACACCATCTCGTAGGGGCTGAGGGTGTAGGTCGCCGTAGGATGCTGCCGTTTGTCATATCCGTAGTGCAAGTATTCCAAGGTCACTTTCTTCTTGCGCGTGATGGCCTCGTCCAACTGCTCAATATTCCAAAAAAACCTGCCGGTTACCGGTCTTATGGCCCTGCCTGGCAATGGTCAGATGGCGATACTTTTTCCGCTGGTGGACACTGAGCTGCTTTTGCAGTTTTTGGACAAGCTGCTCAGTCTGCCTTGCCGGGATGAACGGGAAAGAATATACCGCATCGGTCAGCAGCAGGACTTCCGACTGCTCCAATTCCCGTTCCCGTAAGTAATAGCCCACGCCGTTATCCTCGTAAAGGGAGATGTCGTAACCGAGCTCGATCAAAAGAGCAACAGCCCCGTATACGGTGCGGCGGTCGATTTTGATACCGTAGAGGGACTGCATCTTTGCAAGGATCTCCCGCATGGGCAGAATGTGCTCCGCGTCGGAATACTCCTTTAGAACCTCCAAAAGGCAGATGGCATTGGCTTTTTCCGTCAGCATAATGCAGTCCCTCCGTGTCGTTTTACTTCAGTACCGGCCACTTAGCCCAATTAGAGCAGGAAGAACTGCAAAACTTTGTACTGCCCCGATTGGAACCGTTTGGAATTTGGCACTTGGCGCTATTGCTGGTCGGCTCCGAAGAGTTTCCGGAATTCACCAGATTGCGGCTTCCGGTCCAATAGGCGCAAGTGGCGCAGACCTTGTTTGTTTTGGAATAATGCATAAAGACATCTCCTCTCATAGTATAGCATCGGTTTCGATGCTTGCATAGATATTACCATAAGAGGGTGTACAAAAGTCTGTATTGCTGTTCTGACTATACAGAGATGTTATTTATATCTGAGGCGGCTTCGCTCAGCACGCCATAGACCTCCGCCAAGGCGCGGACATACTGCGGAAAATTGCGCCGCAGCTCACTGTCCTCCCCCGGCAACGGGATCGGTCTCCGCATCATACGATGAACGGTCCTCCACACCTGAAGCCCGCTGCCAGGATAGGTTTCTCTCAGCTTCTCGACCGCGCGGATCTTCGCCTTCTCCACGGCGGACTCCTTCATCATGTGATACATCCCGATCTCTTTCAAGGTCGCCTCCGGGTATCCAAAAACGCCGTAGGCTTTGCCAAGGATGTCCCTGTCCTTCTTCGGCAGGGTGTCGAACAGCTCCCGGAGGAGCTTGATGCAGACTTTGCGATATACGGCTTGCTCCGCTGAAACGGAGAGCATCCCCGGCCTCAGCCGCTCATAGGGATCGCCGTCATAGCCCTCTCGGACAAGGTCATGCACACCGAGGAAATGGGTGTTGTAGCGAACATACCGGCTGACACGAGACTCGGAGATGCCCAACTCCTCCGCAATTTCGCCGGTATCCTTCCATGCAACATGATACGGCCTCTGCGCCTGACGGACGGCAGACATCTCGTCCTTGCTCAGTGCCATGCAGCCAATATTCTGTTCCAGCCAGCGGGTCATGCGCCCCTTCAAATGCGGGTAAAGATAGGTGGTGAGCGCGGCGCAGTTCTGGTCATATTCTCTGCTCTGTATCCGCGTCAGAAGCTCCAACGCGCCTTCGCCGCAGAGATCGTCCAGAATCGTTTTCGTATACGCGGAAAATTGTTTCGGATGATGCTGATTCGCCGTCAGGCAGTTGAATTCCGCCGCGGTTTCCTTGGCGATGCCGCGGATCAGACCGATGTTTTTATGGTACAGCTTTTCCAGCGCGGCTTCATCACCGTCATAATATTGGCGAATTAGTTGCTCGTTGGTCATACTTGCTCACCCGCCTTTTCCTTCGGCGGACGGCCCCTCGGATTGGCCTTTCTGGTAATCCCACAGTGCTGGTAAACGCGCTCAGAGGAAATACGCTGCTCGAAAGCCTCTACGGAGATATTCGCGTCACGTAGAGCGTCATAGAGCAGATCCCGCACATAGTCCTTAGCTTTTCTTGCGTCCTCCTGTGAGATCGCACCCCGCTGCATATCCTTTGTGATGCGGGCAAAGGCGGTCACCTTGACTTTGACCTTGGGAATGTCCTTCGCCAGCTCCTTCTGCAACTCCACCGTGCCGAACTGCCGGCAGGTGTAGCCGGGCGCGTGGGGACACGCCCCTTCACAGTACAAAGCATGGACGCCGCTCTTGAGCAGAAAATATCGTCCGCAGATGATGCAGCGGCGGACGTTGTGACCGCTGTTCAGCGCCAGCATATAATCCGCTTTCATCAGCGCCTGCAAGCTGTCGGTCACATGCTCCTGACAGATGGCGACAGTGCCATCCGGCAGTGGCCGCGGCACATAGGAAAGCTCGTAGGCATCGTGGGTCGTATAGCAGTCGCCGTTGTTGCGGATGGGATTGACGACCAGCTTCTCTGCGATGCGTTCATCATTATAGAAACCGTAGAGTGCTGCGGCATAGTCCTCTGGGCTGTTATGCTTCAGCTTGGACAGACTAAAGCTGATGAAATTCCGAATAGTACCGTTGAAAGCGCGAATGTCGTGAAGATATGTTTCATAACGGCGGATGTACTTTTTGTAATCACGCCATGTGTCCTTGGTAGGACCGATGGCACGAAGCATTTCGTAATAAAAGGCATCGCCTTTTTCTAAAGCTGCTTCGCTCGGATGGAACAGGTCAAGCGGAACATCCTTGACCGTTTCACTGCGCGCGGAGATTTCATTCGCCACGCGCTCAAGTCGTTTCCGTTGTATCTCTTCTGACGGCTCACGCTCCTCTTTCGGAAACAAATCGAACTGCCCCGTGATCTCTCGTATGACAGAGAAGAAAGCGTCCTCACTCTCGTCCAGCAGCAGGCGGAACACCTGATACCGGCGCAGTACCCCACAGAGTGTTGCCAGCTCCTCGTTCAGCTTCCACCAAAGCTCTATGCTCCCGCTCTGCTCATATTCTTCCGCAAGGCTGGTGACCTGCTTCATGCGTTTGCTCATGGGTCGATATTCGTCCGGCGACAGATTCAACAGATCGGCGGTCAGCATACCGGCAGTGAACTGCTGACCGTATAGCTCCAGCGTACTACCATAGGTGTAGAAAACGATGCTGCCCTCCATGTGTATCCCTCCTGCCAAAATCTGTCCTACCTGACTTTTAATCTGTCCATGCTTTTTCTCAGCATAGCATAAATTCCTCCACAATACAAGCAGAGGGAAGAAACCACGCGCCGTCCCGTGGTAACGCCCCTCTGCTTTTTTCGCTCTCGTCGTTCCGATGGGAGCAATATTTTTAAGGAGGATTCGAAATTGAAAAAAGAAAACAGATTGCTGACCATCGACGGAGAAACGCTGATGAGCCAACCGCTCACGCCGCTGAACTTCGTGGTGGACACGCTGCTCTCTCAGGGTCTGCATATCCTCGCAGGCTCACCAAAGGTGGGAAAGTCATGGCTGGCGCTGTGGCTGGCGGTCACGGTGGCAAAGGGCGATCCCGTTTGGGGTATGGGCGTGAAGCAGGGTACCACGCTCTACCTCTGCCTGGAGGACTCTACTCTCCGCATCCAGAACCGTTTGTTTGAGATCACGGAGGACGCTCCCGCCAGCGTCCACTTCACCACCAACAGCGATACCCTTGGTAAGGGTCTGGAGGAACAGCTCTGCGCGTTCCTCGCTGAGCACCCCGACACGGTGCTGGTCATCATCGACACGCTGCAAATGATCCGCGGCACCAACTACGACAACACCTATGCAAATGACTACCGTGACCTCTCCGCGCTGAAGCGTATTGCGGATGCCCACGGCATCGCCATTCTGCTGATCCACCATCTGCGGAAGGAGCTTGCCGACGATGTGTTCAGCCGCATCTCTGGCACGACGGCCATCAGCGGCGCGGTGGATTCCAGCTTCACGCTGGTGGAGGACAGGCGCGGCAGCGGCAAGGCAACGCTCTCCTGCATCGGGCGCGACATTGAGTACCGGGAGCTGACGCTGGAGCGCAACGCGGAAAATGTGTGGGAGCTGGTGTCGGACAGCCGGACGCGGCCGGAGCTGCTGGGCGGCCGGATCGTCATTCTTCTCTCTGAACTGATGCGTGACCGCACGGAATTTATCGGCACTCCCACGGAGCTGTCTGCGCAGATCGACCCTGCGGGCAGCGAGGGCATCACGCCGAAAAAGGTATCCCGTCTGATCCTGCAAAGCGTTGCCGCACTAAGCAAAATCGGCATTTCCGCCGTGGTGCGCCGCAGCAACGGCAAGCGGCTCATTGAGCTGCGCCGTGCCGAAAGTGACGGTGCACAGGGTACCCAAGCTGTTGACCCTATCGACCCTGCCGATGTCTCAGGCGGTGAAAACGCCCCGTGTTTCGGCGTGTGAGCCGCTGTGTGCGCGGTTAGGGGCTGGGGTGGCGTGTGTACCCGCCGAGGGGATATTCGACCTACACGGGGCGAATTCCGGGGCGGCATAAAAACGGCAAATAAGCCGTCGTGACCCGCGGGCGTCCAGCGTTTCAACAGCATGAAGCGCACGCCGAGGGTAGTGATACCACCCCCCCACATAGAAGCGCCGAAAAAATGCAAAACGGGAGTTTTTATCACCTCCCCCAACAGGGCTCCCGCCGAAACCCAGCGAAGCGGTTTCGGTGGGAAGAGGACGAGCGACAGAGAGCGCGAGTCCTGCCGCTTGCGGCGGGACGAGGGATTCGTCGTCCGCTCGGACGACGGCCAGCATCGCATTTGTCTGGTCTGCGGCGAAGCCGCTGCCCTGCCAAATGCACCGGGCGGGGCATGGCCCCACACCCCATTTTCGGGCAGAAGCCCACACCCACTTTTAGCTACGATTGGAGAAAAACATGAAAAAAGATATCAAATTCAGCACGCGCATGGCGTCCGCTGACCGTGAGAAGATCAAGGCACTGGCGGCGAAGGCCCACATGTCCATGAGCGAATACGTCACCGCCTGCTGCCTCGGCAAGCGGATCGTGGTCATCGACGAGCAGAAGGAACTGCTCCGCCAGCTCAAGGGCATCGGCAGCAACATCAACCGCCTCACCGTCCTTGCCAACATGGGCAAGGTGCAGGTCATCGGTCTGGAAAAAGCTGCCGGTGAGCTGTCCGAGGTCAGCGCCGCGTTGCGGGCTGTCATGGAAGGTCGGTGAGCCGTATGGCCATCGTACATTTCGTGAACTACAAGCGGGGCACGCAATCCCGCGCCGCCATGCGCGGCGTGATGCTCTACGTCATGCAGGAAAAGAAAACCGCATGGGATGGCGTGCCGCTCGTCAGCGGCGTCAATTGCCAGCCGCAGAGCGTCTACGACGATTTCCTGAACACGAAACTGCTCTACCACAAGGATGGCGGCACGATGTTCTATCACATGGTGCAGAGCTTTCCCAAAGGCGCGGCGGTCGATCCACGGCGGACCCATGAAGCCGCACGGCGGCTGGCGGAATACTTCGGCGGCTGCGAGGTGCTGGTCTGCACCCATGTGGACCGAGAGCACATCCACTCCCACTGCGTCATCAACTCCGTCAATTTTGAGACCGGCAAAAAGCTGCACATGGCGAAGGAACAGATCCAGGAACTGATGCGGCACAATGACGAGATCTGTCAGGAGATAGGTCTGCCGGTCTTTGATGCGCCAACACAGCAGGCCCGCGGCATGAGCGGCGCGGAGTATCACACAGCGCTGAAGGGTCAAAGCTGGAAGCTGCGGCTCATGAACACCATCGACGAGTGCATGAAGTATGCTGCCGACCGGGACGCCTTCGTTTCCCTGATGGAGTCCGAGGGCTACACCGTCCGCTGGGAGGACACCCGCAAATACATCACCTACACCACGCCGGATGGCATGAGGTGCCGCGACAACAAACTGCACGAAGAAAAGTATTGCAAGGAGGCCATGGAGCATGAATTCAGAATACGGGCAAAGCTCGTCCAAAGAAAATTCCATCGAGCAGCGGAAATCGATGGAGGAATTGAAGCGGATGAACCAGTCGAACAGCGCATTGGCAAATACACCGCCGCAGATGATGCAGCCCATCGTGATCCAGTGCGATCTGCCGCAGACAATGAACAAGCTGACGGAGCAGGCAGACGGAATAAACTGGGAGCTGGAGGAAATCCGGAAGACCCTGCCGGAACTGAAGCCGTACATCGATCTGACGCCGGTGCAGAACACACTGGTCGAGATACAGAAATCGCTGACAGAGATGAACAGCCTGCTGGAACGGATTGGGAACCTGAGCGAGAAATATTCCTGCAAATGGATTCGGTGGCTGCCGGACTTCAGCCTGCTGGTGGCCCTCAAGTGGATCGCGCTGCTTTTGGTGATCGGCGCAGCGGCGATGGCCGGGTGGTATGGCGCGGCGGCGATTCGCGGCCTGTTCCTCTGATCCCCGCCGCGGCTGGGCTGGCTGCCGCAGGGACATTGATGGGCGAGGATGAGGACGCCGAGGAAAAGCGGCGGCGTATGGAGGCGAAAATTGCCGCCGAAAACTTCGGCGCGGTGGTCGGCTTCGCCGCAGGCGCAGCTATGGCAGTGAAAGAGAAATTGGATGAACACGCCGCGCGGGAAGAACAGCAGCATGAGCAAACGATGGGAGGATTCTAAAAATGGCAAGCATCAAAAAATTAGATGAGCGGCGGTATAAGATCACCGTCAGCAACGGCTACCGGCCCAACGGCAAAAAGATCAGCAAGGCAAAGACCATCCAAGTCCCGTCCGGCGTCCCCAAGCGCGGAATTGGGCAGTATGTCGCCCACGCCGCCGAAGAACTGGAGCGCAGCTTCAAGACTGGCTACGCCGAGGACGGTGAGATGACCTTTGAGGAATTCGCCTCCCGCTGGCTGGAGCGGCAGACGAAATATGCCCCCAGCACCATCGCTGCATACCGGCGGATGCTGGAGGTGGTGTATCCCATGATCGGCGGCATCCGCCTCAATAAGCTCCGGCCGATGGCACTGGAAAATATGCTCTCCGAGCTGCGCAAGCGCAAGCACCACGGAAAGCGCATCAACGAATCCACCGCGCAGCGATACCTCTCTGTGGTCTCCGCCGTACTCAGCGACGCCAAGCGCAATGAGATCATCGAGAAGAATCCCGCGCGGATGTTAGACCTGCCCACACCGCAGCGCACGGTGCAGCGCATTCCCACGCGAGGCGAGGTGGAAAAGCTGCTGGACGCGCTGGCAAAGGAGCCGCGGCACTACCGTCTGTTTTATCTGCTCTCCATGTACACCGGCTGCCGCCGGGGCGAGCTGTGCGCTCTGCAATGGTCGGACTTCACCGGCACACAAAACGGTCTGCTGCTCACCGTCAGCCGCTCCCGCAGCAGCGTTCCCGGCAAGGGCATCGTGGAGGGCAGCACCAAAAACGGCAAGAGCCGTGAAGTCTGCCTCTCCTCTGACCTGCGGGGCATCCTCCTCGCCTACAAACGCCGCAAGCAGATGGAGGCGGACAAGCAGCGCCGCAGGCTCAGTCCCTATCTCTTCACCGATGAACACGGTCAACTCATCCACCCGGACACCTTCACCAAGCGGCTGCGGAAGATCTATGCCGCCATCGGCTTTCCGTGGGAGTACCACCTGCACACCCTGCGGCACTACTTCGTGACATCGCTTCTGCACTGCGGTGTGGACAAGCAGACGGTGGCAGACCTCGTAGGTCATGCGGACACCGGCTTTCTGGAGCGTACCTACTGCCACCCCCAGCAGGCACAGAAGGAGCAGGCGGCAGACTCCATGCTCACCATGCTCCGTCCGGACGGCGAGCAGATCTTCAATCTCGCCGCCGTCTGTCCTCCGAAGCGGCACAGCGCATGATTGTTGCTTTCGTAGAAATTCATTTCTCCAAGAAAATTGTGATAGCTTTACCGCCGCGCTTGCGGTATGTTGTGCTTGCAAAATAAGCCACAACTGTACTGAGAATAAATGAAAGAGAGGTCATTTTTATGGCAAGTATCCGCAAGCGCGGCAGCAGCTATCTCATCGTGGTGTCCATGGGCTATGACTACAACGGCAAGCGCATCAAGCCCCAGCAGAAAACCGTCCACCCGCCGGAGGAGCTGACGCCCAGGCAGGTCGAAAAGTGGCTCAACGAACAGGCCGTCCTCTTTGAACGTGACTGCCGCCACACGCCGCAGCCCGTCCAGCAGCTCACGCTGGCAAAATACATCGACCTGTGGCTGACGGACATCGCGCCCGGCAAACTGGCGAAATCCACCATCCGCCGCGACCGGCAGGACATCGAGCGCATTCTCCCGGCGCTGGGTCACTACAAGCTCACCGAGCTGCGGCCGGAGCACTTCCGGAATTTCTACGCCGAACTGCGAAAAGTCATTCGTCCCGACACAAAAAAGCCACTCTCCGAGTACACCATTGAGGGCGTGCACGCTACGCTGTGCAGCATCCTCTCTGATGCCGTGGAGGGTGGCTTTCTTTCGCATAATCCGGCTTGGCGCACCTACCGCTACGTCGGGCGCAAGTGCGAAAAGAAGATCGCGGATGAGGAAACGGCGCAGAAGATCATCGCCGCGCTGGAGGGCGAGAGCATCAAGTACGAAACCTACTTCAAGCTCATCATCGCCACGGGGATGCGGCGGGGCGAGTGCTGCGGATTGAAGTGGTGCGACATTGATTGGGAGCAGCGTTCCATCCACATCTGCCGCAACGCGGTCAAGGTGACGGACGAGGAAATCTTCGTTAAGGAACCCAAGACCCGCGCAGGTGACCGCTATGTGTACTTCTCAGCCGAGATGGAAAGTCTCCTGCGGGAGTACCAAAAAGAATGTCGGTATATCACCGAAACCTATGACCAGCGGCAGCTGACCGCCGATGACTTCCTGTTTCGGCGGCAGGGCACATGTCTGCCTATGACGCCCACCACCTTCACATGGCGGTTCAAGTGCATCCTGAAAAAGAACGGCCTGCCGGAGCAGCTCAATGTACACAGTCTGCGGCACACCGCCGCCAGTCTGATGATCGCAGGCGGTGCGGACGTGGCCACGGTAGCGGGCATCCTCGGCCACAGTCAGCCCTCCACCACGCTGGATATCTATACTCATGCTTTCGACAAGAACAAAAAGGCAGCAAGCGCGGGCTTGCAGGGAATGCTGGAGATTTGAATCACACTTCCGCACACATAGGTCGTCAGGATTAGCAGATGAAGATATTTCTGGTTCTTTTTGGAACTATATCTTCCTTCAATATGGTTTCAAGTCAGAAAATTCCGAGGCTGCAGCCAATAGATTGTACAATTATTTCAGAGGTGCAATCAAAGGTACATTGGCACACTACAAACGTTTTTTCGCGCCTGAAGGGACTCAGCAATATTACACCTCTCTGCTGCTCCACGCTCTGGCACCAAAGCAAAGCATAGAATCTCTCTACTCCATTCTATTTGATTTTTATGTGAAAAACTTAGATTTCCAATATGTAACGGGCTATGGAGATCGTAAATACTGAACTGATTTACACAGTATAAGCGCAACGGCGGCAGGGAGAAACCCCTGCCGCCGTTTTTTTCTGTGCCATCTAAGTGAGCAGACCATTTTTACTTCCGCGGAGCAAAACGGTAAAATCTTGTTAGGACACCCTAAGACCCGTTAGCGCGTTATAGCTACACAGGTTAGTTTCCATAGTAGACAGCAATAGGATGGATTACGCACAGGTTCCTTTCTTTTGTTGGTAGAAGTTGTCGTAAAACTTCATTTACGCTAAATTGTAGTGTAGCAAATATGTTCTGCGAATCATTGGGATCGGTATCTTCGCCGATAATATTTGTAATCATCCCAACGCAAGTGATTTCACCACCATATTTGAATCCTAAGTTCTGTGCATCAATACGGAAATAACGATCATCCAAAGGGATAAGGTACCCATCCGAAGAAATCAGCATTCGGTTATAAGGAATAATCTGGCGAACCATATCGATTATCTCTTTGATTCCATCATACTGTTTCCCGCTGGCAGCAACTGCTTCTTTAATCTTGGCTCGGATTGCGTTGCTATTTGATCTTTGTTGTGAACGATTAAGACTTTCTGTTGCAACGGATGCGGTGGTTTCAATTTTCTCTTTCTCTGTTTTCTTTAAATACTCAATCAGACCGCCTTTTGAAAAAATTCTCTCCAGATAATCAAAATCAACGACATCGAAAACTCTTGTCAGCTCAACATATGCACCATAATCATCTTGATCCTGCCCATTAGAAGTCAAACATACAGGGGTAATACTATCATACGCAATGTCGAATGCTGCATCGTGAAGTGTTTTGGTTATAATCTCTCGAGATGCCGAATGTACTTCCTTTTCCGTGCCAATGCCTCCTCGGATATCAAGTTTAAGCTCTGCATTAAAAACTTTTAATAGCTTTCCTCCAGCGTCACCTTCGAGATTGCCGGAGATTGACTTGTTTGTGGATTTCTGCTCGCCATTCTCTTCTTCAGTAGAGAAGCCTGTGATAATGCCTTTTTCACTTTGTGCAATAATTGAGTTAACGATATCTGTATCCAAGTAAAGAAACTGTTTCATAGAAGACACTTCCTTTCTATGTAAGTCTTATTTTACGACAGCTTTAGTTGCCTTAATCTTACGATTGCTATATGCCACAACATCTTTGATAACCAGCTTATGAATAGCAGAAATGATTATCGCCATTTTATCATAATCAGGGTTGCCCGCTTCATTCACCGGCAGAGATATGTAAAGTACATCTGCATCCTTTGCATAGAAATTATGGCCGTAATCGAATTGCCCATTATGGGAAGATTTGTGAATTGCTGTTGTAACAAATATCGATGCGTATTTCGGCAAATTCTCCGTATGTACGACTGCGATATGATCATCACCGCCATAAATATAATTTCTATATTTCGCAGAGCCGAACATATCGATTGTGGTTGTATTCTTCTCGAACACCTCGACCTCGTTGCTGATATATGCAGAAATGCCTTCTGATGCTTCGCCGGCAGTGACAAACGGAAGCGTACCTGCAATGCGGTCATCGCCTTTCAAACGCTTTCCCCGTGTCGATTTGCCAAAGAGCTTTTCAAGATTATAGGTATCCCATTTAAGCGATTGGTAGTTTTTGAGTGCGTTTTCTTCATCACTGGATAATTCGTAATTATCCAGTCCGCTTACTGTTAAGTAAGCGGACAACTCCGCTACACGCTCCGCTTCCAGCTCCGCTATAAAGGATTCCATAAAATCAAAGTCGATATAACCATTATTTTTTATAGGAAGTGAAACCATTTGCTTTTTTAATGTTTCGACGTTGAATCTTGAACTCCCCCAAGCGAAAGAGCAAAATGCTTTTCTCATAGTCGAAAGGAAGAATTGAGCGTTATTCTTGCCAAATTTAGCATACTTCGGCCTTAGTATTTTTATTTTATCTCCCGTAAAATATGGTTTCTCTTGATAAAACATTGTAGCAGTATCTTGCCCAAAAGATATTGTATTTCCTGGATTAAGATATTTAATGGGCTCATCAATGTTACCCTTTCTCCCGTTTTCTGTACTTTGGCGAACTATATATGGATGTCCCCTATTTTCGATAATTGCTACTTTGTTTGCATCAAAACATTTCTTATAAGATACAACTTCGAACAAGTCTCCAAGTTTAAATTCGCCCCACTTAACAGCCCTCAACTTCTCGTTAAGTGAGGCATTCATTTTCCCAGGCGGTCGTCCTCCATGCCTTGATTTTTCAGAAGATTGGACACTTCCCAAGCCAGATAATCGCTTACGGTTTTCTTGAAATCATCCAGTGTCGGTTTTGTGTCGATTGGAGCCGTCTGATTCCAGTCTGCGCCATTATTGGGATCAATTTTACCTTCGTAGTATTCCTTTTCGGTAAAAATATTCAGCTTAGATTTGCCGAAGCGCACCAGATCCACTATCTCGGCATATCGCTCCTTTGCGTGATCGGTATCCCGCAGGTTACAGCTTGCCTTTTTGCGATTTGTTCGCGTATACCCGTCAACGGAAAAGTCGATGAACTTTACAGTGTCGTCTTTCTGGTGCGCTTCACCGACTCGGAAAACATATACATTGGTCTGGACACTTGACTTGCCGATGAACAGGTCGATCGGCATTTTGATACTGGCAAGCAGAGTGCTGTGCTGCAAAACTCTCTTATTATATTCTGTTGCCTTGCCACTGCCTGCGGAGTTTTGAATGATAATTGCGGCGTATCCTTTGCTCATCATCGAGAGGGCTTTTTCAACGAAAACCATTCCATTGCCGGGGGCTGAATAAGGCGGGTTCAGAATAAAGGCATCAGCAGGGAAATCGATAGTTTTCTCCACTTCATGCCCCTCTGCATCCACTCTCTTGATTTTATAAGTACCGTCATACTCTTTTAAAGAGTCTTTGTTCAAAATATGTGAACTCCCGTCACCCATCAAAATCATATTGAGGATGGCAAGCATATAAACTTCCGAAAGGATTTCAAGACCGAGAAGCTGATTCGCCTTGATTTGAGCAGATTTCAAGGCAAATTCATCGGGAGACTTGATCTGCTCTTTGGCATCTATCAGCATTTCGTTCATAGCGGCGACAAGAAGACCCGCAGAGCCGGTCGCAAAGTCCCACACATAGGAATCCTTATTTACCCTTGCAAGACGTGCCAAAAGGGTGGCTACATAAGAGGGGGTCAGAACAACATCGTTGAGTTTATCCTGAGAAAAGCCGAGCCAGCTATACATTTCATTGAATAGCTTACCGGTAAAATCGGTACTTAACCCGATTTTATAGTAAATGCCCAGATCGTCAATGATTTTTGTAAAGACCCGTTTAAGCTGGCTTTCTCCGTCTTCAACCTTATTGATATTATCGGTTGTCAGCGTGTTCTGTAAGGTACGAACAATCAGATCACGTTTTTCCTGCGGCAAATTCTTTTCGCCCAAGAACGCTTTGATTTTCCGAAGGATAATATCGCCATCACGGTTGCCTTCCTCGGTCGAGGATTTCAGTTCTGATTTCTCAAGTGCAGCAACCTTCCCGGGAACGCCGAGCGTTGCAATAATGGAAGCCGCCACAAGGTAAACACGGTCGCGCTCACTTAACCCTTTTTCGTTGTTGTAGATGTCATTGTTCAGCTTTACAAGGCTGGCGTTGATTTCCTGCTCACGGTGTTCCCTGAGCTTTTCGATTTCTTCCTGCGAAAGCTGAAGCTGTTTCACTTTCTCGATGAAGGCATCGAAATTACTCTTTTTCAAGAAAGATAAGTCAGTGAAATCATCGACCTTTTGACCGACACCGAAATTACTTTTGGAAACATAGTAAACGCCGATCTCATATTCCAGTTTTCCAGCATCATTTTTATAGCCGGTCATTCCGATGGCAATAATATCAGTATAGCTCGTATAATGCAGAAGTGCGTTTGCATAATGAACGGCACCATTCACGGCATACGAATTGATATTCTTGAAATCGGGTTGATTCTTTGCGGTTTTGTTTGCAACCTTGCCATCCACATCAAGCTTAACAAGCTTATCTTTATAGCCCTTATACTCAATCAAAATCGGATAATTGACCAAATTCTTGTCCTGCAAAAGGAGCTTTGCATCGGGACGATTTCCGCCGACACCACCATTTTTAGAATAGTAGTCATTAAGCGCCTGGTCTATTTCTGTATTTAGCGATTCCTGCTCTAGTTTATAATCAAGCTTATACGATTTCAGCCAGCCGTTTGCAAGATCGGCAATGTTCGGCTCGACAGATTGAATTTTAGCCATTGTTATTTCCTCCCTGTGTCCAGCTCCCGTTATAAGCGGACCAAGATTCTGTGTATTTTTTGCCAGTAACCGCTGCCTTGTACGGATCTACCAAGAACGCTTTTATCGTACTCAGTACCGTGTTATAATCGTCGGTCTTTGTATCAATTTTTCGGCAGAAGGCTTTCCACTTTTTCTGCATTGCATCGTCGCTGCCAAAGGCCATGACCTGCTCAAACTGCTCCACCGTGAACTTGTGTCCACGGTTTTCAAAGGTCTTTTTCAGTGCTTCCGTCAGCGTTGCACCGTTGAAATCGAACTTGTTTGCAAGATAATAGAGATCGTAATAATCCTTCATCCGACTGGAAAATTCCATCAGGCTGAGAATTGCATCCAGCTTTTCGGCAACGGTCGTTTCCAGCGAATACGTATTGACCGTCGGAGCCTCAAAACCGTCAAGCTGCGTTGGTATCTTCCGCTTTTCCTGTCTCGGCACGATGATATCCCCCACACCGAAATCAATGCCAAAAGGAGTTTTTGTGTTCTTTATCCTTGCTGCGAGGGAAGCACCAATACCGGCGTACTTCTTTGCCACAGCAATGGGAGCCACATTTTTGATTTCAAATGTGATAAAATCGTTGCCTGTTTGGGTTGCAATGATCCCCTCCAATATCGCTTGAAGCTGTTCCGGTGTATTGGGCATCTTTCTGAGCAGAAAATCCACATCAGCCGTAACACGGCTATCGAAATCCGTGAGGGAATAGAGGAACAGTCCGCCTTTGAGAACCAGGTTTTCCGCATATTTTGACTTTTCCAGTCGGCGCAGGAACTCTTCCTGGCAGAAAAGCTGTAAGCAGAGCTGATAGCTTCTGCCGCTTTTTGCGGCTTTATTTTTGAGCCGTGCAAGCACGGATGCAGCCACGTCAGCCATTCAGCAGCACCTCCATCACACTCATCATTTTCTTATAAACACCCATTTCCTTTGCGTATTTGGAAAGGTTGGCAAGGTTTTTCTTTTCATCCGCCACATAAGCATTGACGGCTTTGTTGAATATCTCGTTATCCAGCTTCGTGCGGTACTTGAAGCAGTCGCAGACGGTGCGTTCACGGTCATAGACTGGAAGTGTTACGCCATTGAAGGTGCCAGTTGTTTCCCCCAGGTGATACATCGGATTCTGCACATAATACGCTTTCACCGGCACTTCCGTCTGAATCGCCTTCACCGTTCTAGAATAAGAGCGTGGGACGGCAATCGACCATTCTCTGGGCGCAAAGTCGCTATAGCCGTAGTAGAACAGAGCTGATTCAACGCAGATGACCCCGTGCGTCATCAGTTTCGAAAGGATAAGCTCCTCTTTGGGCTCGTCCCCGACAGCCAGCTTGTAATACCCTTTCTTCACACGCTCGAGATACCCCTGCTTACAAAGCGCATATACATCTTGGCCTTTGAGTCCGGCAGAAATGAAATCCGATTTCTTTGCAATTTCTCCGATGACATCAAAAACTTCGTTAACGATATCGTACTTGCTCAACCTGTCACCAACTTTCTGCACGCAATATTTGCATTATGCGTGTTTATATTATAATGCCCAGGCCCTCAAAAATCAATATGTTTTGCACGCTTTTTGAAAATTTTGCGTGTAAATTTTGAAAAGTGGTATTGCAATTCAAAGAGCACAGCGCTATAATATCCATACAGATTGGATCTACACCAACCTATCTGCCTGACAAGACAATGACAACAGGAATTATGATACACCGTAATTCTTGGATAATCTAAGCAATCCCGATAATCGGAGCTAAACGGTCTATACAAAACTGTTTAGGTCATGGTTTCAGGGAGCGAATAAAATATTTTCCCCCTGCCATGGCAGGGGGAAAATATTTTGGTACGCCCGACTGGATTCGAACCAGCGGCCTACAGAGTCGGAGTCTGTCACTCTATCCAACTGAGCTACGGGCGCATATTTGGTT
>OHSQ01000290.1_pt1 | contig 24730 bp, 24 predicted proteins | sample 1578661 | NCBI WGS metagenome assembly OHSQ01 (sample SAMEA3879534, study PRJEB24766) | human gut metagenome | biome: human-associated habitat; feature: feces | place: USA | collected 1985/1987 | reverse complement strand
GGATTGCTTAGATTATCCAAGAATTACGGTGTATCATAATTCCTGTTGTCATTGTGTTGTCACGAGATTGCTTGATTGAAATCATCTTCGAGTCGCTATCAAAGTTTCTCATTAAGTATGTCTATGTAACCATATATCAATGCTGAAAGAGCTTTTATGGACTCGCACAAATCTTTTGAAGTATTATTACTATCAAGCAATTCAGATGATGCGTGAGATAGCGGGTTGGCATTCCTTAATTTGTGAGCTTTTTCAATGACCGTTTTGCTATCATCAATACCAGAGTAAAATCGTATGAGTGTCCCTTCTCTATAAAACATATTGTAATTAGGCTTCTTTAGACGTGGATCATTACCTGCTGCAAAATCCAAATCGGCGGTTACTCGATCAAAATAATTCTTGTAATAAGCGAAAGCTGCCATATAGTTTGCCCGCTTCATCTCACATAAGTACATAAAGTACAGGTAGTGTGCCTTGCTGTCCTGTGCAATAACTTTCGCTAACTTCTTTACCCTCCAAAGATCAAAGCAGCGAATTGTACTATTTTTGCAATGATAGAAGTAGTAATCATAAAGATTTGGATGCCGATCGGAAAGGATATCCAATAAATCTATGTGTCTGAATTTGCTCTGAATTAAGTATGAGATGGCTATGGCTGTGTCATAGGAATTCCACTTCCCTGAGCGATTATTTCTGAAAAGTTGATTCAAGAACCCTTTAATAGCTTTATCGCTTTGGGTTTTCATAATCATTACCGTCAATCGCTTAGGATCAAGGCTGATAAAAGATATACTCCGTTCAACAAGTCCTACGATTTCTTTTACAACTGGCTCGGACTTCAATTCATCCTCGTCTTCATATACAAAATAATTAAAAACTTCACTTGGTGTAAACTCTATGTCATCCGAGGAAAAGTGTTCGTTAATTAGTTCATTGTATCTTTCTATATCAATACTGTCAAAAAGCAATTCGATGGATAAATCATTTAAGAAACGATATAGAGCGCCGGAAAACAGTTCCTCTATATTGTGTTTTTGCCCATTGAAATATTCATCATATAGTGATTTTTTGAGCTCAAGGTTGATTTCTTTTGATTCCTTCAAGCAGCATTTCTTGGTATTCAATGCCAAGCCATAATTTTTGAGAATTGATGAATATTCATTCCTTATTTCATTATAAGCATTGTGCAAATCTCCAATGGGTTTATCTGATGAAATAAGAATATACATATCGTCAACATAACGAACAATGCGGAAAGAAGAAAATGCCGTAATATTCTTTGAAATATATTCGTGCAGAGCCTTATCTACAGCATCGAGATAGACAACAGTTGCAAGATATGATGAAGCAACACTATTTTCAATAAGCGGAAACCGACCATTGCCGCAATATGTAAGCAACTCTTTGAATAAATGCAGCTGTGTTTGAGAAAACACTACTGTACCGGAGTTGCAAACTTTATCTATTTGTGAAATCAGTCTATCAACACTTATATTTGCGAAGAAATTAGTGATGTCCGTTTTGATGAAATATTGATACTCATCAATAGAGGCATTTAGTTCTTTAAAAAAATCATCGTAGTCCTGTTTGTATTTGGGTCGTAAATATTCATAGTTACCGGCATAATAAACGGATATATCTGACGGTCTGATAGGCGAATAGTGATTGTGTACTTCCAATCCTATCGACTGCATAAACAAAAACAGAACAGGAGCTACAAGTGATGAATCTCGAAAACTACCATCACCTTTTTGCAGATAGTTTTCTGACTGGTGCATAGCGGGAGGAAAAAGCATAAATGAGGCTGTTTTGATATAGCTGTTATAAAATTCTTCTCCAGAAATATTTTCCTTGTCAGCGGAGGAGAGTTTGGTAAACGGGAACCATTGCAGATAAGCTTTTTGTGAACCTGCGTTTAGTGAAAAGTACATATTGCAGATGCTTTTCCACGTATCATAAGATACCCCAAACAACTTTCTTTCCCTCCTTATCTTAGTGACTTATTGTGTGTAGACTTTTTGTATTCATCCATATTATACTATATAATTGGAGGAATGTAAATATGGATATAGTAAAAGTGTTCGGAAACAACCTGCGAAAATATCGTAATGAACTGGGCATATCACAAGAAGCCTTTGCCGAGAAGTGCGGGCTTCATAGAACATATATCAGTGCAATCGAGTGCTATCGCAGAAGTATTTCGCTTGAAAATATTCAGCGCATTTCTGATGCACTTGAAATTGAAACTTACAAATTGTTCATAGAGGAGGGAACATAAAATGGATGAATCAGAATTTGAAAACCATAAAATTATGAGTGATTATTGCTCTCCATAGGTTATCAATAAAATCCTCCAAAAGCCTTGAAAATAAAGGATTTATCGCAATGTGTTCACCTTATCCTTTTATATGATTTCACACAAGTTTACTCTTTCCCTGCCTACTTATAAGGGCAAAATCAAGGGCAAGAAAATCTCATAACAAGATATAACAGAGTGTGGCAATCGGAGAACTGTGACATATGTGTGAATATATTATAACGGAGGATTTTTTAATGGACAAGTATATTTATGATGAAAGCAACGGTTTATGGTATGAGTTGCAGGGAGATTATTATATTCCTTGCATTACTTTACCAACCGAAAAAGAACACAAGTTTATCGGCTTATGGGGACAGCGGTACAAACGCTATTTACAGGAACATAAACGAGCAGTTTACACCACGCTGCTCACAAGCGGAAAATTGAACGGTTATCTTGCTGATATTGACGAACAGGCAATGGATATGATGTTCCGATTGGTTGAGCAAATGGCTGACAAGGAAGGTGTGACTGAGCAACTCAAAGCGGAAAACCCGATGTTGTGGGTTGTAAGAATGAACGAGATACAGGCAAGGGCAAGAGAAATAATCAATAGAGAAATTATATACACATAAAAGATTAGAGCGGCAGGGAGAAATCTCTGTCGCTTTATTCTTGCCCTTGACAATAAGGCACAACTATTATATACTGTACTTGTAGATGTAATACACTATATAATAGCAAGTAACAGAATGGCGGTGGAATTTTGGATATTGTTGTAAGCAATAAGGCAAGCCGACCTTTGTACGAACAAATTTCTACACAAATCAAGGCGGCAATTATGAGTGGTGAATTGAAAACAGGTGAAGCCATTCCGTCTGTAAGGTCATTGGCAAAGTCCTTGCACATTAGTATTTTAACGGTACAAAAAGCTTATGCCACATTACAAGAAGATGGATTTATAGAGTCAACAGCTGGTAAAGGGTGCTATGTATCGGCACAAAATCAGGACTTTTATCTTGAGGAACAACAAAAGAAGATAGAGGAACACTTTACAGACGCAATCGAAGTGGCAAGGGCAAGTGGAATATCACTTGATAAACTAATCAATTTACTGACACTTTTATATCAGGAGGACGAATAAATGAGCGAAAATATTTTAGAAGTTAAAGGTTTGACAAAAGATTACGGTGATTTCGTTCTTGATAAATTGACCTTCACTGTACCTAAAGGCGTAATTATGGGACTGATTGGAGAAAATGGTGCAGGAAAATCAACAACTATTAACTGTATTCTTAATGAAATATCAAAGACAGATGGAAATATTGAAATTTTCGGAAAGGATTATCTCTCTGAAGAAATTGAAATCAAAGACAAAATAGGCGTTGTATTTGATGAAAACCATTTCCCAGATATATTTACACCAAATGAAATTGGAACATATATGTCGGGAATATATTCAAAATGGGAACGAAATACTTATGTCAATTATCTCTCGAAGTTTGAACTTCCTGCTGATAAAAGGGTAAAGGATTTTTCTAAAGGTATGAAAGTTAAGTTGGCTTTTGCTGTGGCACTTTCGCACAAAGCAGAACTTTTAATTTTGGACGAAGCAACAAGTGGTCTTGACCCTATTATCAGAGATGACATTTTAGATATTTTGATTGACTTTGTTCAAGACGAAAATCATTCGGTATTGGTATCTTCTCATATCATAAGCGATTTAGAAAAAGTGGCAGATTATATTACTTTTATTCATAAGGGGAAATTGGTTTTCACCCACTCAAAAGACGAATTAGTTGATAATTACGGTGTAATGAGTTGTGGTGCTATGGTTTTTGACAACTTAGATAAATCAGAGATAATCGCTTATAGGAAAGAGGATTATCAATACAAAGTGCTTGTAAAAGACCGTCACATTGCCGAGAAAAAATATCCAAAAGCGATTGTTGTTCCAGCCGCAATCGAAGAAATTATGCTTTTCTATGTAAAGGGGGAAATGAAATGAAAGGGCTATTAACAAAGGATTTTCTTACAATTAAAAAGAAATATGGCTTACCTCGTGTGATTATGGATATAGCCATTATTATTGCGTTAATGTTCATATTGGAAAAAAGCGGAACAATATATATCAGTTTTTTACTCATTCCTATTGAAATAATGTCAATGATTATCTCCCTAACAACTTGTGACGAGCAATGGAAATGGGGGAAATATGCTGTATCACTTCCTGTATCTAAAAAACAGATTGTATGCAGCAGATATGCTTGTGCGGGTATTTTGTCCTTAATTGGCTTTGTGGTTGCACTCATTGTAAATTCTGCCTCATATATTCTGTTTCCACAATATGCATATGGTTTTTATCTCTTTATGTCCTGTGCTTCATTTGCACTGACATTATTGTTTTTGGCATTTGTTTTGCCATCAAATTACTCGTTAGGTGTTAATGCTGGATTTGCGACAATGTTTATCTTAATTATACTGCTTGTTGTTTTGGGCTTATGGACTAAGGCAACAAATAATTCAATTATGTGGTTTGTTGTAGAGAATTTTGAAGTAAGCATTGCTATTGCAGGAGTTTCTGTTGTTGCAATATGCGGGTTGTCTTTTGTACTGTCAAACTTGTTTTTCAGAAAAAAATATATATAGTTAGGAGTAAGAAATGAGAAAGTGTATCAGATGTGGATGTGAAATGAAAGAAAATTGTGCTGTAAAAATTGAAGGGGCGGGATATGGAATTGTTTTATCATCTGATGAAAACAAGTTATTTGGTGGTCGAATAGGAAAGCCTAAAGTAGCCATTTGCCCTGAATGTGGAGAAGTGTCTATTTATCTTGAAGATTTGGATAGATTAAACTAATCCCTTCTTTTTCTACGATAATGTTATGTACGCCGCCGCTATGGGTAAAACCGTAACGGCGGTTTTTCAATGCTACCTGCTATCTCTGTCAATGGATTTTTTATACTGTCTTTGCGGTGGTTGCTGCTTGTTGCGTTCCTGTATCTCACGCAGATGTTTTAACACGCTCTGCCTTTCGGGCGGTCTGTGCTGTTCTTTAGTGGCAGCTGTCGGCTTCCTGCTGACTTGGTATTCCCACTCGGCAAGGTCACGGTTGTACTGCTCTACAACGCTTTCCATTTCTCGGAAAGTACGCATAAATACCTGCACATCAGGATAACCGTCCGCTTTGAGTGTATCGGGGATTTTATCCAGCCTGTCGGCAATTTCCACTTCGGTTTCTTTGATTTTTACCTCCAACGCTTTTCGTTCTTTACCTTTGAAAAGCCCCTTTGTATCAGCAAGCTGCTGTTTCAAGTGCGGCAGAACTTTGTCCTGCAAGTTTTTAATTTCCTTTGCCTTATCCTGTACTTTTATCATCAGATTTCGCATATGACGGAACTCTGCCATATCAATATCAAGTGTAGGCTTGGGTGGCATATCCTTTTCCCGAATAAGGTTTTGCAAAAAATCTTTTGCCTTTGCCACAATCCCACGGAACAGATTAGGAAGCCAGCCTTTGCTTTTAATTGACTGGCTTGCTTTTTCGTGTATCTCGGTCTGCTTGACTTCTAAAATCTTTGCTTCGGAAATACCCGATAACAACGCCATATCCGCTGTCCTGTTCCATTCCTGCCTTGCGGTATTGTCCGCTTCAATCTCGGCGGCTTTGGGATTGTTCTTGCCGATTTTCTTGGTGGGAAGATAAACGCTGTTCTTATCAAATACCTTTAACTGCTGTTCGGGATCGGAGATATGCCGATTGATAAGGTCGGTGTAAATCTCTTTTATCTCCCGAAGAAAAGGCTCGCTTTTGAATTTATCATCTTTCACGGTAAAGAGGTGGCTTTCGTAAACCTCGCCCTTTTTAATGACGGTACAGCCTTTGCGTATCTGCCCGTCCTCCCCTGTGATTTCTTTCTTGGTGCGTACCCTTTTGCCCGTTTCATCATAGAACACGCTGCGTGTGGCTCTCTTGATGTCAGGCTCAGGAAGCAGTTTTCTTTCGCTGAAGATAAGATGGATATGATAATTGGTTTTGCGTTTGTTGTGGTGGAGGGCTGACACGCACTCCACACCATATCTCTTGCGGAACTCCTCCGTAAAATCTTCAAGGACTTCCTGCGGCTCGTATCTTGTATAAACTTCGGGCAGGGCGATAATCAATTCCCTTGCTTCGATACATTTGCCCTCTGTGCCGCTCCGCTTAAACTCCTGCTGGCTTTCCCTTGCAAGGTTACTCCAAAATTCATTGTCGGCGGTGCGGTAGGTGGCATAAAGGTTTTCCTGCTTTGCGTGGCTTGTGATATAGGATATTCTTCCCTTGACATTGGATAGCTTCGACATCTGTATAAATGAATGTCTTGCCATATACTCCTTCCTCCCGTGACGGGCATACTCTTTTTGCAACCGAGAAATCGGTTGCCGCTGTTTCGGCGGCGTAAGCAGACGGACAGCGAAGAAAACAGCGGGCTGTTTTCTTCTGTATCATAGCGGCGGTGCATTGCCCGAAGCGATGGTACAGTGCCCCCTGCAAGGGCGAAATACCCAGAGTACAAATCGAAGATTTGTGCGAGGGGTGTATTTCGCTCTCAAACGCCGAGGGCTTGGAGAATGGTTATTCTACTTTGCGGACATCGTTTTCATTCAGCAGGTTTCTTCCCTGATTGACGCTCATAAATCGCTCTAAAGTATCCCTGCGGATAATCGCTTTTCTTCCGACCTTGAGGACGGGAAGTTTGCCCCAGTCTACCAACTTACGCATTGTATTTCTTCCGATACCCGTACATTCTGCTGCTTCTTCTATGGTTAAACCCATTTTGATGTTGCCCATTTTATCAACCTCCTTTCAAAACACGCATTTTGCAACTATGTATCTGTAATTATACTTATTTTGATACCTCTTGTCAACTCGTTTTGCAACTTATTAAGAAATATTTTTGTCTATTACTAAATTTATGGTTGCAAAATAGGTTTTTCTGTGCTATACTATCAGCAATAGGAGGTGAAAGCCTTGAAAAAAGAAATTACATTCACCGCAAAACAGGTCGGTGAACGAGTGAAAGAACGCCGAACAGAATTAAACTTAACAATGCCCGAACTTGGTAAGCGTGTCGGGGTAAACAAATCTACCATTCAAAGATATGAAGCGGACGGAGTAGACCCGAAGCGTACAATGATTATCAACGGGCTGGCAGAAGCACTCCTGACCACTCCCGAATGGCTGACAGGACTTTCCGAAGATAAGGAATATGACAGCCGCACTTTATGTGCAAGGGATATGGAGGAACATATCAAAAAATATCTTGATACGGTTTCTTCTGTGGTAAAGGGAGAACCGCACCAACAACTGCTTACCACATTCCTCGGAAAGATGATTGACCTCTATACGGTTATGACTTATCACTTTGCAGACGCAATGGCTGAGGTTGACCGTGTAGCGGAGGACGAGGGCTTAAAGCAGTCCTTACGCCGCTATGCGATTGAGTCAGGGGCGATTATGGAAAGGGTTTACCGTAAAGAAATGGAACTTCCTATCGAGAATATGAAGCAGTTTTTAGATGGGATTTTACATATCTACGATGAGGGACGCACCGCTGTAAAGATGGGCGACCTGTTCGGGATAGTGACAGCAGCCGAAGAAAGGGTTGCTGAAAAAGAAAAATTCCGTGGCACTTTGACAAGTGAAAATGCCGATTGACATTCATCGGCATAAGTGACACTATTACTTTACGCACACCATATGTCACAGTCCCGATTGCCACGGATAGAAAGGAGAAATTTATCTATGGCAAAAGGTTCTGTAAGAAAAAAAGGTAAAAAGTGGTACGCACGCTTCTATATCGAAGATGAAAGCGGCAGAAAAGTACAGAAAGAGTTTGTGGGAACAGAAAGCAAGTCTGAAACAGAAGCCCTGCTCAGAAAAGCAATCGCTGACTATGAGGAAAAGAAATTCGTTGCGAAGTCTGAAAACATCACAGTTGGTATGCTGCTCGATCTGTGGGTGGAGGAAGAACTGAAACCCGGCAATCTCAGCAATGGTACGGTAATGTCCTATCAGGGAACGGTCAACCGTATCAAACAGCACCCGATAGGAAACCGAAAGCTGAAAACCGTAACCGCCGACCATTTACAGGCGTATATAGACTTTCTCAGCTTTGGCGGTACAAATCCTGACGGTACAACCGCAAAGGCACTCAGCAAAGGGTATCTCCGATTGTTTTCGGCTGTTTTACAAGGGGCGTTCCGTTTTGCGGTATTCCCGAAAAGACTGATAACCTTTAACCCGATGCAGTATGTGGTATGGCGAGGAAAGAAAGAAGAATGCGAACTGTTCTCGGACGAGGACGGAGAAACTGCCTCCACACCAACGCTCAGCTACGAACAGTATCAGAGATTAGAGGACTTCCTGAAAAAGAAAAACAATCCTGCACTTCTTCCTATACAGATAGCCTATTATACAGGTTTGCGTATTGGAGAGGTCTGTGGTCTGACTTGGCAGGACATTAACCTTGAAGAACAATATCTGACAGTACGCCGCAGTATGCGTTACAACGGGGCAAGGCACAAAACAGAAATAGGGGCAACAAAGCGTAAAAAAATCCGCACCGTGGACTTTTGCGATACGCTTGCCGCAATCCTGAAAACTGCGAAAACAGAACAGCACAAAAACCGTTTTCGATACGGGGAACTGTACAGCCTTAATTACTATTTGGAGGTCAAAGAAAAAGACCGCACCTATTATGAGGTTTACAGTCTGCCGAGGTCGGAGGAAGTCCCAGAGGGGTACAAGGAATTATCCTTTGTCTGCCTTAGACCTGATGGGGCATTTGAAGCACCGAGTACGGTGGGGATTATGTGCAGGACAGCGAGAAAAAAGGTGGAGGGATTGGAGGATTTCCACTTTCATATGCTCAGACACACCTATACAAGCAATCTGCTTTCAAACGGTGCAGCACCTAAAGATGTGCAGGAACTTCTCGGACACGCTGATGTCAGTACCACAATGAACATTTACGCTCACGCTACAAGGGAAGCGAAGCGTACTTCCGCAAGACTGCTGGATAAGGTAATCGGCGGAGAATAAAAATTTCCCTTGTTTCGGCTCATAAGGGCAAAAACAAGGGAAAATACATAAGGTTTGAACATTTAATAGGCGATATGCCTTGAAAATACAGGGTTTATAGAGGATTGAATAGATAAATTGGAATTTGTCAAAAAAGAATTGGAAAAGCACCGAGGAAAAGGAAACACTATTTCGGCGGGCGAAATTGCAGGAATGCTTGGATACCCAGTTGAAGGCTCCCATGTAAAAGGACGAAATTTAGTTAAATGTTGCGCAAAGAAATACAGGATTCCTGTGGGCGGTAATGCTTCTGGCTATTATATAATTACAACTCAAGAAGAATTAGACGAATATAAATCAAATCTTCGTTCCAGAGCTCAAAAAACATTGGAACGCGGCGAGTTGATGGAAAAGTTTTTTGAGGAGTGGACCGAATGAAATACACACTGAAAAATGAAAACATAGAAAGCTACAACGAAAGTGATACTTTCAGCTTTCCGAAATACACTTCTCAGTTAATCAACTGGGCAAATCAAAATGCACAGGGCACTCGTCCTGTTGTTGTCGGTCAGATGTCCGAGTTGTTTCCGGAGTTTATGGATTCCGGAGAAGAAATCACTATTGAGAACTGGCGCGATTGGTATGTAGAAAGATATCCCGATGCTTTTGACAAAGCAACTGATAAGATTTATGCACAGGTGCAGAATCTCCGTGATGCTATTCCGCTTATTGATCGTGAAATGGTTAAACATTGGGTAGAAGATCTCGTTATTTCTAAGACCTTCAACGGTATGTATGTTCAGAAAGCGATCTTGGCTTCTCTTGCTGAACGCAGAGGAACAACTTATCGTCTTGCCACTCCCGAAGAAGAGTCTGTTGGCATTGACGGATATGTTGGCAATGTTCCGTATTCTGTGAAACCCGATACATATAAAACAATGGGGCGGCTGTCCGAAACGATCGCTGTGAAAATGATCTATTACACCAAAACAAAGACTGGCTTAACCATTGAAATTGAAGACTAAAACTTAGGGCGGAGGCGAAAACCTCCGCCCATTTTCAATTAGGAAATGAATTTAGGAATTTCTTTTGATAGGTATAATCAAACGATGTATCAACATCTACGAATCCTGTTCTTACCAAGTGGTTGTTTATAAAGGTTTTATTATCAAGATACACATAGCACATCAGATTGTTTTCTGCATCATATTTTATAGCATCATACTTCAAGAAAACTTTTCGTTTTTGAAATTTCTCCTGTAGAAAACTGATAGCTTCACCTTGATATAAAGGGTTCGGCTTAATGCCCAACAGTCGAACTGTAAGTCCGTTGCTTAGTTCAATTTTGTCGGGTGAAATGACTTTCTTCACACTGAACAATTCCTCTCGCTTCGATTCAGACTGATCAATCCTCGAACCGAATTGAAGTTTCTTTACATCAATCTTTTTATCCATTCTATGTGGATCGTTGAAAAGGTACGGAAGTTGCTCAAAAGAAGAAATGTTTCCGATATCGTCTTCTGCAAAAATCACCTTTGCATCATCACCTAATGTGAGTTGGCTTACTCCCAATTTCTCACGAATGATTGGTTTAAAATCTCTGTTGATTTCATAACCGATAGAATTTCTTCCGAGATTTTTTGCAGCAAGTGAGGTTGTTCCGCTACCCGCAAACGGATCAAATACCGTTTCTCCCGAAAAAGAAAACATTTTGATCAGACGTTTAGGAAGTTCTTCCGGGAACATAGCGATATGCCCCAGCTGCTTGACACCATTAAAATTCCAATGAGAAGAAAAATACTGACTCCATTCTTCTTTGGTCATTGCAGACTGTTCTTTCTGCTGTTGAGTTGGCTTAGGTGCATTACCTAATTTTTTGAAAAGAAGGATAAACTCATAATCCATTTTAAGAATACCATTGCGAGGATAAGGAAAACTGCCCATAATGGCACCGCCGCCAGAAGTATTCATCGTGGTGGTTTTCTGCCAAATAATAGCTCCCATATAATCCATACCGAGGGATTCACAAAAACGAATTATCTCTGTTCTGATCGGAATAACTTTATATCTGCCGTAATAAACAGAACGAGCAAACTGATCCCCAATATTGATGCACAATCTGCATCCATCAGAAAGGACACGATTGCATTCTTTCCACACCAAATTCAAATTGTTTATGTATTCTTCGTAGCTGTCGTTAAAACCAATCTGATCTTCCGTGCCATAGTCTTTTAACTGCCAGTATGGAGGCGATGTTATAATTAGCTGCACAGATTTATCTTTGATTTGGTTGAGCGAACGACTATCACCAAATATAATTTTATGTTCAGTCATAGTAAAGCCCTTTCTTACTTGATGAGTTCGCCGTTGCCCAAAACAAAGTATTGTTCGTATGTAACACCCAAAGCCTTTGCGATCTGATTAAGTTCGTCTTGGGTTATTGTATTTCGTTTGAGTTTAGCATTAAAGTTTTGCGGTGTTTGATTAATCCTACGTGCGAGCTCTGACAGACTCACACCGGTTCTTACACATAAAACACGAATTTGCTCTGATGTAGTCATAAGTTCTCCTTTCAACGCTCTCGTTTATATTTTAAAACATTTGTTTTTAAATGTCAACTGCCTATCTTGATGTGAAAGAAAAAGTGGCGGCAAGGGATTTTTTGCCGCCACTATTCATTTATACATAAATCAACTCGCTATTCACGATTTCCATAGCTCTGCTTCGTATGCTATTCATCCTGCCGACCCACTCCATTGGGTTGGCGGCTTTCAGCTCCTCTGTGACACCTTCTGCCTCAGCCATCTGTTTTACCAGCCGAGAGAATAGTTCCTCCGCCTGACGGTCAATGTCGGCAAGGTAGCTGTTCAGTTTTCCGCCGGTGAACAAGGTCGCATAGGTTGCCTGCCGATGCTCCTTCAGGTAACGCGTGTGGCGCCGTCCCCACACGCCGATGGGCTGCTGTTCTTCCTCGGGCAGTTTCAGATCAGGAAGAAGATAATCCCCAACCTGCGTGTAAGTACCGCCCATTTCTTCAAAAATCGTCTTTGCCATTGTCTGTTCCTACCTTTCAAAATTTGTATTTCTGCGCCTTGTGCGCTGGGTTTGCTTTCGCTGCTGCTCCATATCTTTTGCCTGTGCAATCAGATTATCGATCTGCTGACTGCCAAGGACCTTCCGCAGGAAGCGGAAATCCTTCAATTCGGAGCGTAGGACTTCATTTTCTCCTTTGAGCTTGTCATTGACGATGGTTAGATGCTCGTTTTCTCGGTAGAGCCGACCGTTGGTGGTGTTCAGCCGGTGATAGCTGTCCAGAGCCTTGTAATAGTGGTAGAACACCTCCCGGATGACTTCTTTCAGCTTTTTGATTAACGGGTCAACAAATCGCTGCTTATAGGTTTTAGCCGTCATCAGCGTGGGCGGATCGGGGAGTTGAAACTCTGCATCCGTTTCAATCCGTTGCTCCAGCTTTTCAATAGACTGCACACCCTGATCGAAGTTGTCGATCCGACTCTGCGCCGTTTCCAGTTCGTCCTGCTTTTGGGCCAGTGTGCTGTCCAGCGCCGCAATTTCTTTTTCTCGTTCCTGCTTTTTGTAGTCCAGAACGGAGAGGTGCTTTTCGTGGGTGTCTTTCTGCTCCCACTGAATGTCATACCGCTCCATCACGGCGGCAAGCTGCTCCTTTTCGGACTGTACCCACTGCGCCCATTCCGTTGCACCACGGGTCCCGCCCTTGAAGCCTTGCACCGACAGCGCCTGTTTCAGCGATACACGGGTATCAAGTCCACGGTTGCTCCCAGTGGTGAATGGCACAAAGTCAATGTGCAGATGAGGTGTTGCCTCGTCCATATGGAGATGCGCCGAAAACACCCAGAGGTTGGGATTGCGCTCCTGAAAGCCCCGATAGTACTCGTCCAGTACCGTCCGAGCCAGCTCCGCATACTCGCCGGTGGCGCTCATATCCTCCTTGTTTCCGATTTGCAGGATGATCTCGTGAAAGGGTTTCTCCTGATTGCCGGAACGGATTTTTTCGTAGTAATTTGAAATGCGCCTGTCTGCACGGGTCTGCTTCTCGTTGTAGCGTTTCAGGGCTTCATCGAAAAGCTGGTGGTACACGGTCTGGATGCGCTCGTTGCAGTAGTCAATATTCCGGTAGGTGCGGCTTCCGTCTACATTCTCCGCCCGAAATTTGCGGCTGTTATGGTTGACAGAGCCTTTACCGACCTCGGCACTGATCGTTCTCTTCATAAAATCTCACTTCCTCTCTCTTTCCGGCCGCAGCCGGGGTTCTGTTACTCTTGTCAAGAGTAACGCAAAAGCACTTTTGACAGCCTGCGGCCATCAAAAGATGCTATTGCGCTCTCCGAGGGGGCTTGCACAGAGGCGGTATATCGAATACTGCCTCTGCGCCGGGACTTTGCCCCAGCAGCCTGCGGGCTGCTCCCCAGTGCTCAATGCCCTTTGAAAAGGGCAGCCGCACGGCTTGCCGAAACTTCAAAGCGTGACAAACCGTGACGGTGGTGACAATGTTTTAGGCCTCGCCGCTGCCCACGAAAAGACCGTCACGGTCGTCACCCTTTGACACGCTGTCCAGTTCCATCTCCTTCCACAGGGTGATTTTGCGTCCACCGTGATTGCGGCTTGCCTTGTAGTGAATGTCGTGATCTCGCAGCAGCCGCACAGAGCTAATGCTCAGCCGAAGGGATAGCACATTGGGCTTGCAGTCCAGATTCAGCAGGCTGCACAGCTCGGATGCTGTGCCCTCCCAGCGTTCACCCGCCGAAGAAAGAAATGCTGCAATACTTTCCAGAAACGGGTCCGGCGGTTCCTGCCAAAGCTCCGTTTCAACGCTCTCCAACTCCCATACCAGAGTTTCGGGATTCTTGTTCAGGTGTAGCCGCTGATCCTCCTGATCTCTGCCGGTGACATCCAGCACCGCCGCATTGGAGGTGCGTTTCTCTTTACTGAGAACAAATCCGCCATCCGCTGCACCCAACAGGCCATTGGTTCCGGCAATCATATCGAATTTGTCATCTGCCACCAACTTGCGGGTGTGGTGAACGATTACCATCGTTACCTTATAGCTGTCGGCAACAGTTTTCAGCCGAGCCACAATATCGTAGTCACTGCTGTAGCTGAAATCTGCTCCGCCAACCTCACGCACCCGTTTCAGAGTGTCGATGATGATCAGGCCGGTGTTGGGATGCTCCCGCATAAAGCTACGAATCTGATCCTCCAGACCGCTGTTGGCTGTTTTACAGTGGGTGGCAAAATACAGATTTTCTGCCGCCTCAGCGCCGAACATTCGGAATAGTCTCCGCTGCAAGCGGGCATAGTTATCTTCCAGCGCAAAGTAAAGAACACCCGTTTTTCGCACCTTATAGCCCCACAGAGGCAGGCCGGTGCTGACCTGATAGGCAAGCTGGGCCATCAGGAAACTCTTTCCCACCTTCGGGGAACCTGCCAGTAAATAGGCTCCCCGATACAGCAGGCCGTCGATCAGAGGCTCCTGCCCCTCAAAGTCGGTGTCATAGAGGGTAGTCATAGACACCGTTTCCAGATAGTCCGGAGCCATCCTTCTTTGCATTTCCCGGTAGAAATCATCGTCAGACCCCTTGAAATCCGAATCAAAATCGGTTAAACTATTATCAGTAAGGTTTTGGGATGACTGCTCCGTATCTGCGCCAACAGATACAACGGGAGCGGTCATTTCTTTTTCTTTGTTCATTCAGATTCCTCCTTCATTCCGCCGAGAATATCGGCTATCATTTCAATTAGGTCAAGCAGCTCATCATTGACTGCGCCGCCACTCTCAATGCGCTGCAATTCCAAAAGCACTTCGGCAAGCTGATTCCGCAGCGCCTTGAAAACTCTGGGATTGCCTTGCACTACTACATCCTTGTGGGTGAGCCGCCGGGTGATATAGTCCTGCTTGGTCAGCCCGGAGAGCTGCACATAGCGTTCGATTTGATCATCCTCCTCCGGCGATACTCGGAAAGCAACCGTTTTGCTGCGCCAGCGATTATGCTCGTCTCTGTTCTTCAATGACATCGTTCGCACCTTCCTTTCTGAATTGATTGAGCTTGTCTGCCATATCGCTTTGTGTAGAGGGGAACAAGTGAGCGTAGTTATAAGTGATATTGATACTTTCGTGTCCTACCCGGTCAGCGATCGCTACCGCCGAATATCCCATTTCAATCAGAAGTGAAATATGGCTGTGTCTCAAATCGTGGATTCTGATCCTCTTGACTCCTGCGGCCTTGGCACCTCTATCCATTTCGTGATGAAGATAGCTTTTCGTGACTTCAAACAGCCGGTCGTTTTTGCTGATTCGGTAGAGCTGTTTCATATAGTCCTGCATTTCTTCACAGAGAAACTCCGGCATCTTGATCGTCCGGTTGCTTTTCGGCGTTTTCGGGTCAGTGATGATGTCCCGGCCACCGATACGCTGATAGGATTTGCTGATCGTGACCGTCTCCCGGTCAAAATCGAAATCCGCCGGGGTCAGCGCCAGCAGTTCACCCTCCCGGATGCCGCACCAATACAGCATTTCAAAGGCATAGAAAGAAACAGGCTTGTCCATCATTTCTTCGGAAAATTTCTTGTATTCCTCCTGCGTCCAGAAAAGCATCTCTCTTGCTTTGGCCTTTCCCATATTGCCGACCTTAGCGGCGGGATTGTCTTTCAGCCCATAGAATTTCACAGCGTGATTGAAAATGGCACTGAGCTGATTGTGCAGGGTTTTGAGATACACCGGCGAATACGCCTCGCCGCTCTTATCCCGACATTTGATCATCTCATTTTGCCAAGCGATAATGTCTTTGGGCTGGATCGAGTTCATTTTCCGCTTGGCGAAATAGGGAAGCAGCTTGGTGCGGATGATATGCTCTTTCGTGTGCCAAGTGTTCTCTTTCAGCCGGTTCTTCATATCGGCTGTGTAGGTGTCTATAAAACTTTCAAAGGTCATATCCAGATCAGCTTCTACCTTGTGGAGCTGTTCACGCTCCCAAGCAAGCGCCTCTCGCTTCGTAGAAAAGCCACGCTTTGTAGACTGGTGCGTTTTGCCCTGCCAATCCGTGAAGCGATAGTAGACCTTCCAAGTGTTGGTTTTAGTATCTTTGTAAACGGACATTTTTACCTCTCTTTCTGAACGGCACCGTAACAGGTGCGTTCCATAAAATATTGCTTGTTGACTCGCCCTGAAATCGTGAGAAAGCCTTTGTTTTTCAGTTCTTCATTCAGCTTCTGGACGATCTTGTAGGCATAGGACTTGGAAACGCCCAATTCCTGTGCTACTTCCTCTACTCTCATAAAGCTCGTGTTCTCCATTTCATCACCCCTTTCGTTTGGTTATAGTTCTCTTGTTTAGTGTCGGAGAACTTTCTGACCGCATTCCGATTTGCCCGAGCGGGTACGCCATTACCGTGGCGCACGACGGATATTCTGTTGCCTACAAATAACTTAACGCTATTTGCTATAGCTATTATACTAAGCGAATTTGCTATTGTCAAGAGGCTTGCAGGAAAATATTTAACTTTTTTGCTTTTGTTATCTTGACATAACTTAAATCTATATGCTATACTAATTGCACAATACATAAAGGAGTGTTGTGCTATGGCAATCGGTGAGAGAATTCGATTCTTCCGCAATTTGCGGGGAATGACGCAAAAATACTTGGGACAGGAGGTCGGCTTTCCTGAAAAGACTGCCGACATCCGTATGGCGCAGTATGAATCCGGCAGCAGAACACCCAAGGCAGAGCTGACGGAGAGCCTTGCTGGTGCGCTTGGCGTGTCGCCGCTGGCGCTGTCCGTTCCGGACATTGACAGCTATCTTGGCCTGATGCACACACTGTTTACCTTGGAGGATCGCTATGGGTTGACGGTGGAAACCAGCGAGAACGGCGTTTCGCTGCGTGTTGATCCCCGGAAGGGGAAGGACGCCGCTGAGCTTTCCGAAATGCTCACAGCGTGGGCACAGCAGGCAGAAAAGCTCCGCAATGGCGAAATCAACCGGGAGGACTACGACAAGTGGCGTTATAACTACCCGAAATATGACGAAACCTCCGGCTATGTGAAAGTGCCGTCCCAGCAGCTCAGCGATGCGCTGGCGGAGGCTTTCAAAGACAGGCTGAAGAACGATTAAATTCAGACAAAACAAAAAGAGCTATCTGACTTCTCTAACAGAAATCAGATAGCTCTTTATTCTTGGATAATCTAAAATGTTGTCATTTTGTTGTCACGGGGCAATTCCCGGGCGCAAAAGCCCGGCATTTGCAAGGCTTTTTGGCCGTTCGGGGATTATTCCCACTCCACCGTTGCGGGGGGCTTGCTGGTAATATCGTATACGATGCGGTTGATGCCCTTGACCTCGTTGACGATGCGGCCGCTGATCTTGTCGAGCAGCTCGTAGGGGATGCGCGCCCAGTCGGCAGTCATGAAGTCCTCGGTCGTCACGGCGCGCAGGGCGAGCACACGGTCGTAGCTGCGGCCATCGCCCATGACGCCAACGGTACGCGTGTCGGTCAGGACGGCGAAATACTGGTTCATTTTCTTATTTTCACCGACCTTTTCCAGCTCCTCGCGGTAGATCGCGTCGGCAAGGCGCAGCGTGTCGGCCTTCTCCTTGGTGATCTCGCCCATGATGCGAATGGCAAGACCCGGGCCGGGGAAGGGCTGGCGCATGACCAGATACTCCGGCAGATCCAGCTCGCGGCCGAGCTGCCGGACTTCGTCCTTGAAGAGCATGCGCAGCGGCTCGATGATCTCCTTGAAGTCGACATAGTCGGGAAGACCGCCGACATTGTGGTGGCTCTTGATGACCGCGGCGCTGCCGAGGCCGGACTCGATCACGTCGGGATAGATCGTGCCCTGCGCGAGGAAATCGACCGCGCCGATCTTTTTCGACTCTTCCTCGAACACGCGAATGAACTCCTCGCCAATGATCTTGCGCTTGCGCTCAGGCTCGGTCACGCCGGCGAGCTTTTCAAGGAAGCGGCTCTCGGCGTTCACGCGGACAAAGTTGATGTCCCACTTATCGAATGCCGACTCGACCTCGTCGCCCTCATTGAGGCGCATGAGACCATGATCGACAAAAACGCAGGTGAGCTGCGGGCCGACGGCCTCGGCGAGCAGCGCCGCCACGACCGACGAATCCACGCCGCCGGAGAGCGCCAGCAGCACGCGGCCGGAGCCGACCTTTTCGCGCACAGCGGCGATGGCGGTGTTCTTGTAGTCGCCCATCGTCCAGTCGCCCTTCGCGCCGCAGACCTCGTAGAGGAAGTTGCGGATCATGTCCTTGCCGTACTCGGTGTGGTTGACTTCGGGGTGATACTGCACGCCGTAGAAGCCGCGCTTTTCATCGCAGATGGCGACGTTGGGGCAGGCATCGGAATGGGCGACGAGGGAGAACCCATCGGGTACCTTTTCCATGTAGTCGCCGTGGCTCATCCACGTCACGCTCTTTTCGGGAAGCCCCTTGAAGAGCTTGCAGGACGTATCGAAGAAGGTCTCAGTCTTGCCGTATTCGCGCGCGGACGCATCGCTCGCGGCAACGACCTTGCCGCCGAGGTGGTGCGCGATGAGCTGGCAGCCATAGCAGATGCCGAGCACGGGCACGCCCGCATCAAAAAGCGCGGGATCGACGTGCGGCGCGTCCTCAAGATAGACACTGTTCGGGCCGCCGGTGAAGATGAAGCCGATGGGCTTCATTGCAAGAAGATCCGCGAGGGGCGTCGTGTAGGGCTTCACCTCACAGTAAACGCCGCATTCACGCACGCGGCGGGCGATCAGCTGGTTGTACTGACCGCCGAAGTCCAGGACAATGATGGTTTGATGGTTCATGTTGTTTTCTCCTGCCGTATCGTAAACTCAGCGCAATAGCGCAGTTTGGTAAAAACATCATATCATAGCTCTTTTCATTTTTCCACCAATTTGCAAAATAAAAATCGCACAGCCGGACGGCTGTGCGATCGGACTGCGCCTTGAGGCGGCAACGGGCCGGAGCCGCACGCGCTCAAAGCAAAAAGGACGCTCTTGATAGAGCGTCCTTTTTGAAACTTACACGGAGAAGAGCAGTTCGCAGAACGTCGGATACGGCCAGTACTTGGAGGCGGTCAGTACTTCCAGCTTGTCGATGATCCTGCGCACATCGTCCATGCGCTTTTCAACTTCGTCGTGGTAGTAGTGCAGCAGCTGCTCGGGGGAAAAGCTCTCCGACACGGTCTCAAGCGCGGTCTTGAGGCCGATGGTCTCTTCCAGAAGCTGCTCATTGAGCGAACCGATGGCGTTGGCAAGCGAGGATTCCACATGGCACGTCAGCTCCGGCGCGGCGGTGTGCTTGGCGACGATTGTGTTGCAGAGCGTGGCCTCATATTCGGAGACGGCATTCAGAATGCCGTGCTGCACCATGTCGACGAGCGTACCGGCCTCGATGCGGATGACCTTGCAGTACTTCTCAATGTGGACTTCGTGGCGGGAGAGGATCTCCTCGCGGGAATACACACCCTGACGGGTGAGCATTTCGATGTTTTTCGGCAGAAGATAGGTCGGCAGCGCCTCGGCCGTGTTGCGCAGGTTGGCAAGGCCGCGCTTTTCCGCTTCGCGGATCCAAGCGTCCTCATAGCCGTTGCCGCTGAAGATGATGCGGCGGTGGGCGGAGAACGTGTCTCGAATGAGTTTGTGGAGCGCAGCGGTAAAGTCGCTTGCGTCCTTGAGCGTTTCGTAGAACTGATCCAGCTCATCGGCCATGATCGCGTTGAGGATCGTGATCGGGCCTGCGATGGACTGCGAGGAGCCGGGCATGCGGAACTCGAACTTGTTGCCCGTGAACGCGAGCGGAGAGGTGCGATTGCGGTCGGTGGTGTCCTGCGGAATGGAGGGCAGCACGTCTACACCGATGCGCAGAGACTTGTGCTCGGGCGCGGTATAGTTGTTGTCGCCGACGATGGCGTCGATGATACCCTCAAGATCCGTGCCGAGAAAGACCGAGACGATGGCCGGCGGCGCTTCCTGCGCGCCGAGGCGGTGGTCGTTGCCCGCAAAGGCGACCGAGCAGCGCAGCAGCTCCTGATAGTCGTCCACGCCCTTGAGGAAAGCGGCGAGCAGCAGCAGGAACAGCGCGTTCTGGCTGGGGGTCTTGCCGGGGGAGAAGAGATTCTTGCCCGTATCGGTCGAAAGAGACCAGTTGACGTGCTTGCCCGAGCCGTTCACGCCGGCGAAGGGCTTTTCGTGCAGCAGACAGACAAGGTCATGGCGCTCGGCGACCTTTTTCATCGTCTCCATGACGAGCTGATTCTGGTCGCTCGCGGTGTTGGCGTCGGTGTAGATGGGCGCCATCTCGTGCTGACCGGGCGCGACCTCATTGTGCTTGGTCTTGGAGAGCACGCCGAGCTTCCACAGCTCTTCATCGAGCTCCTGCATGTAAGCGCCTACGCGGGGGCGGAACGCACCGAAGTAGTGGTCGTCCAGCTCCTGCCCCTTGGGGGGCTTTGCACCGAAGAGCGTGCGCCCGCACAGGCGCAGATCCATGCGCTTTAAGTACAGCTCGCGGTCGATGAGGAAGTATTCCTGCTCCGCACCGATCTGCGGCGTGACCTTTTCGGCGTTGTCGCCGAAAAGCTTCAGCACGCGCACCGTTGCGCGGTTGACCGCGGCGATGGAGCGCAGCAGCGGCGTCTTTTTGTCAAGCGCCTGGCCGCTGTAAGAGCAGAACACCGTGGGGATGCAGAGGCTGCCGTCCTTGATGAAGGCGAAGGCCGTCGGATCCCAGGCGCTGTAACCGCGCGCTTCAAACGTCGCGCGCAGGCCGCCGTTGGGGAAGGAGGAGGCGTCGGGCTCGCCGCGCACCAGCTCCTTGCCGGAGAAATCCATCATAATGCGGCCGCCGCCGGCATTGTTGATGAAGCTGTCATGCTTCTCCGCCGTCACGCCGCTGAGAGGTTGGAACCAGTGCGTGAAATGCGTTGCGCCGTGCTCCAGCGCCCAGGTTTTCATCGCGTCGGCAATCTCATTTGCCGCGGAAAGGGGAAGAGGCTGCCCGCTTTTCAGGCAGCCGCGCCAGACTTCCATGGCGCTCTGCGGCACATACTGCTCCATCGTGCGTTCATTGAACACCAGAGAACCGAAAAGCTCAGGAATGCGAATCGCTTCACTCATGATCCAGACCTCCTGTTTCCAATCAAAAAAATCATAAGTAATGATACTGCACGGGGGCGAGTAGCGTCAATACCTTGTTTTCCTAACTTTTCCCGCGCTTTACCACGGTGAAATGTGCGGGGTGAACGAAATGACAAAAGCGCGGTAACTTTGTCTTGCACGCCAGATACCGCTGTGCTATAGTTAACCTGAACCCGCCCATGCTGAAAAAGCAGGGGCGGGTGCTTTGCTTTTCAGCAGACAGGAAAATTTCCCTGCCGCCGAAGCAGAGAAAGGGCCGTGTGCGCCATAATCGGCGCACACGGCCCGTTTTGCACTTATTTGATGGTCGCGCTGTCGTTCAGCACGCTTGTGCTGTAAAGAAACAGCACATCCTGCGCATCAAAATCGACAAATCTTCCAAGCGAGGCGGGCGAGAGATAGCGAATGTCGATCAGCGTGATCTCACGGTAGCCTTCTGCGAGCAGCGGAATGAGGCTTGCGCCGAAGGAATCACGAAAGACAATGAGCTTGCGCTCCGTCTTTGCGTTCGGATTCTCGATGCGCAGCAGCGACTTCGGCCCTGAGAGGAAGATCTCGTACGGGTCGCTGCCGCCTGCCTTGTCGAGCGTGTAGACCGGCAGATATTCGCCGCTTTCATAGTCGTACACGCGGCAGCCTTCGAGCACGCTGTTCGTGAGATATGCAAGCTTGTCAGACTCCATCGGCAGCGCCGACTGCCCGCGGTAAACGCCGTAAAACGGCGTATCAAGCGTGATCTCGGTAAAGTCCTCGGTGAGCGAGACACCCATCGCGTCCGCCAACGCCTGTGCCGTGGGGAGAAGCGCTTCCTGCCGCCAGTGGAGATCGGTGCGGTAGTAGGATCCAAGCGAGAGCGTGTCCGTCAGATCGACGAACTGCGCAAAATCGACCTTTTCCCGCATCAGGGCAAAGAATCTGTCGTAATCCATTACAGGATAGCCATTTTCGGCGGCGAGAAAGCAATTCTTGTCGGGAATAACGGAGAGATAGATGTTTGCCCGCGTGTCCTTGAGGTATGTTTCGTACACGTAGCGGAAGCGGTCGGCCGCATGGTCAAGGGAATCTTCACGGATCGTGTCGTCGAGCTTGGCGGCGTATCCGTCGGCCATGTAGATGCCGTTGTTGTCCTTTTCCCCGAAGAGATAGCGGACGGACAGGGCCTTGAGCGTGCGGAAGGTATCGCGCAGCGGGAACTGATCGAGCGTGTAGCTTTCAAAGTTCGACTGGAAGCGCCCGGAGAGCACTTCCTGCGCGCTGAAAAGCGGAAACTGCTTGAGCGGCCGGCGTTCGCTTTCCGACACGGCGTCGTCGCTTTTGAAGATGCCCCACAGTGAGAGCGTCAGCACCAGAAGCGCGGCGGCGCCGAGAGTGAGGAGGTCTTTTACTTGTTTGCTCATACGGTCTCCTCCTTAAAAGCGGAAGTAGAGGAACGGATTGAACGATCCGTCCACTAAGAAAGCTGTGCCGATCAAAAGCGGGAGCAGCACGCAGAGCGGCTCGAGCACATCGAGAGCGAGCGCCACGCCCTTTTTCTCGCGCAGCAGTGCTACAGCCTTTTTCGGCAGCGGCGTTGCGCAGAGCATACCGAGCACGAGCAGCGGCGCATAGCTCTTGAGATAATAGACCGCCTGCGCGCTCACGAGCGGCAGATCGCCTGCGCCGAGCATCGCGCCGATGCGCGAAAATGCCTGCGCAGCGGTGCTTGCGTCGAAGAGCACGAAGCCGAGCGTGACGAAAAAGAGCGTATAGACGTGGCCGAAGATGCGGTGCTTTTCCAGTATCGGCAGCAGTACGAGCTTTTCAAGGAGCAGCAGGATCGCAAACCACAGCCCCCAGAGGACGAACGTCCACGCGGCGCCGTGCCACAATCCCGTTGCGAGCCAGACGATGAAAATGTTCAGCAGCTGGCGCGCCCTGCCTCTCCGGCTGCCGCCGAGGGGGATATAGAGGTAGTCGCGGAACCACGAGCCGAGCGAGATGTGCCACCGGCGCCAGAACTCGGTGATGCTGGTCGAAACATAGGGATAGTTGAAATTCTCCGAAAAGCGGAAGCCTAAGATGCGGCCAAGGCCGATGGCCATGTCGCTGTAACCGGAAAAGTCAAAGTAGACCTGAAGCAAAAAGGCGAGCGCATAGAGCCAGACGAAAAGAACGCTTTCCTGCTGTGTCTGCTGATAGGCGCTTGCGAGCGCGCCGAACTGGTTGGCAAGCAGGATCTTTTTGCAAAAGCCAATCGTGAAGCGGCGTACGCCTTCCGCCGCGGCGGAAACGCTGTGCGTGCGCTCCCTGAGCTGCAAAGCAACGTCGCTGTAACGCACGATCGGACCTGCGATGAGCTGGGGGAAGAGCGAAACATAGGCGGCAAGGTCAATGAAGTTTCGCTGTGCCGCCGTGTCGCCGCGATAAACGTCGATGACATAGCTGAGCACCTGGAAAGTGTAGAAACTGATGCCGATGGGAAGGCTCAGCTTCAAAAGCGGCAGGGAAAGTCCCGTGGCGGCATTGACGCTGGCAAGGAAGAAATCTGCATACTTGAAATAGCCGAGCAGCCCAAGACTTACGAGGATCGACAGCGACAGAAAGAGCCTTGACGCATTTCGCCCCCGGTATTTTTCAACGAGCAGGCCGAAGAGATACCCCTGCGCGATGGAGACGAGCATCAAAACGACATATTTCGGCTCGCCCCACGCATAGAACACAAGGGAAAAGAGGAGCAGAACGGCATTTTTTGCCCGGCGCGGCGCCAAAAAATAGCACAGCAGCGTGAGCGGCAGAAAGTAGTAGAGAAACGGGATGCTTGAAAACAGCATAAGCTGATCCCCCCGAAACGATTACTGGATGGCTTCGTCAAAATCGATGACGGCGGCGGGATAGGAAGCGGTGAGGGTATCACGGAAGCTGTTGATGAGCTCCTCATCACCGTACATGGCAACAACCACCTCATTTATGGTGATGACAACCAGCTTATCGGGGAAGCCGCACATCCACTGGCGGGACTGGATGCTGTCACGCAGGGCCTGGGCCAGGGTCTTGGCATCGGCTGCATTTTTGACATGATAAGCGCCGCAGGTGAAGGTGTTCATATTCATCATGTGGGTGAGAGAGGCGGCGCTGTCAATAAGGTCGACGCTGCCGGCTGGGAAAGACAGCATATAATCCAGATTATCGGTATCGGAAATATCGAATTTGCC
>OHSQ01000274.1_pt1 | contig 25094 bp, 22 predicted proteins | sample 1578661 | NCBI WGS metagenome assembly OHSQ01 (sample SAMEA3879534, study PRJEB24766) | human gut metagenome | biome: human-associated habitat; feature: feces | place: USA | collected 1985/1987 | reverse complement strand
CGCCCTGCCGGAGAGGACGACCTCACCGAGATCGGGAAATATGTGGAGAACTACTGCGCATTTTTCGGAGGGGATCGGGACGCCGTCATGGCTGCGCCCTTTACGGTGATCACGCCAGACACGAAAAATCCCTATCGTCAGATGTATGTTTTGAATTGAGGAAAGCAGGTGAGAACATGAAGTACACGCCGGAAGAAGTAATGCAGTTCGTGCAGGAGGAGGACGTCAAGTTTATCCGTCTGGCCTTCTGCAACGTCTATGGAAAGCAGCACAATGTGGCGATCATGCCCGCCGAGCTCAAGCGGGCCTTCACCTACGGGATCGCCTTCGACGCCTCGGCGGTGGAGGGCTTCGGCGGCGAGATCCGCTCCGATCTGCTGCTCCACCCGGACCCCTCCACGCTGATCCAGCTTCCGTGGCGGCCGGAGCAGGGCAAGGTGGTGCGGATGTTCTGCGACATCTCCTATCCGGACGGCAGGCCCTTTGAACGGGATACGCGGAGCATCCTGAAGCGGGCGGTGGCGACCGCCGAGGCCAAGGGCTTCCGCTTTGCATTTGGCGCGGAGATGGAGTTCTATCTGTTCCGTCTGGACGAATACGGCGAGCCCACCAGGATCCCCTATGATCGGGCGGGCTACATGGACATCGCGCCGGATGACAGGGGGGAAACGATCCGCCGGGAGATCTGCCTGATGCTGGAGCGGATGGGCATTTGTCCGGAGAGCTCCCACCACGAGAGCGGCCCGGGACAAAACGAGATCGACTTCCGGTATTCGGACCCCCTCGCGGCTGCCGACAACGCCGTCACCTTCCACGCGATGGTTCGCACCGTGGCGGCGCAGAACGGGCTCTGCGCCAGCTTTTCCCCCAAGCCGCTGGCGGACTGTGACGGGAACGGGATGCACATCAACGTCTCGGTCAAATGCGACGGGAACACCCAGCCGCTGCCCAGCGTCATTGCGGGGATCCTGGAGAACATCCGGGAGATGACGCTGTTTCTGAACCCCTGCGAGGAGTCCTACTGCCGCCTTGGCAGCGACAAAGCCCCGCTCTACGTGACATGGTCGGCGGAAAACCGCTCCCAGCTGATCCGCATCCCGGCGGCGGTGGGCGAATACCGCCGCGCCGAGCTGCGCTCTGCCGACCCGATGACAAACCCGTATATTGCCTACACGCTCCTGATTTATGCCGGGATGTATGGGCTTGAGCACGACCTGCAGCTCTGCCCCGCCTCTGATTTCAACGTTTACACTGCACCGGCCGAGGTGCTGGACGGGCTGGAAAAGCTGCCCGCCTCTCTGCCGGAGGCTGCCGCGCTGGCAGAGGCGAGCGCATTTATCCGCCAGCATCTCCCGGAGGCCGTGATCTCCGCCTATTGCCGTTCATAAGCGATCTGCCGGAAGCAGATGAAAGGAGGGGAGAACATGGTCTTTCAGGAACGGACGTACAGTGTGCTGCTCGTCACAGCCTCGGACAGCTTTACCGCAAAGATCATGCCGCTGCTCCCCGTGACGGATTACTGGCCGGTGACGACGGTACACAGCGTGGGAGAAGCGCGCCGCAAGATCGCGGAGACGTCATTTGATATTGTGCTGATCAACGCGCCGCTGCCGGATGACTTCGGGCTGCATCTGGCGGTGGACATTTGCACCGGAAGCGGTGCGGGAGTCCTCCTGCTGGTGCGGAACGATCAGTTCGACGACATCTACGCCAAAGTTGTCAGCTATGGCGTGCTCACACTGGCCAAGCCTACCGGTATGCAGATGGTGGCGCAGAACCTGCGGGTCCTCTGCGCCACCCGCGAGCGGATGCGCCAGATGGAGGCAAAGCAGGCCACGGTAGAGGAAAGGATCGAGGAGATCCGGCTGGTCAACCGCGCCAAATGGCTGCTGATCGAGTGCCTTGGCATGACAGAGCCGGAGGCGCACCGCTATATCGAAAAGCAGTCCATGGATCAGCGCATATCCAAGCGGGAGGTGGCGGAATCCGTAATCAGGACGTATAAATAGCACGAAGCTCCCGCGCGGCGATAAAAATGCCGCTTCAGCCTCTGCGGCAGACAGCGGCCTGACTGACACGCCGCGGGAATTCAGTCTTGACAAATTTGTTTTTCGAATGATACAATTACGGCAGGGGAAACAGTTTCCTCTGCCGAAATTTCATATCGATCGGACGATGGGATCGGGAGAGATCGCTTAGGCGGCGCCGAAGGGGAACGCAGAAGCTCTCAGGCAAAAGGACCGATTCCGGACGATACTCCGAAAAGGCCGGACGGAAACGCCCGACCACCGAAGGTGCAACCTCCCATAGCGGAGGGAATCTCTCAGGTAACTCAACGGGGGCACAAAGCCGTAAAGAGCGGCTTTGTGTCCTTTTTTGCTGCCAAAAAGAAACGATCTTTAAGGAGGAAAATCGTATGAGCGAACTGAAGCGTACCCAGCTATACGACGTCCATGTGGCCGCCGGCGCGGAAATGGTGGACTTCGGCGGATGGGAAATGCCCATCCAGTACCCCAGCGGCATTATTGCCGAGCACCTCTACACCCGGCAGGTATGCAGCCTGTTTGATGTGTCCCACATGGGCCGTCTGCTGATCGAAGGGCCGGATCGCAGGAAATTCCTGCAGCACGTGCTGACCAGCAACGTGGCGGCGCTGGACGTGAATCTGGCGCAGTACTGCATCATCCCCAATGAGAACGGCGGGGCTGTGGACGATGCGTACCTGTACATGTTCGAGGAGGACAACTATCTGCTGGTGGTGAACGCCGCCAATACAGAAAAAGACTTGGTGCATCTGCGAAAAGCTTTGGAGGGCTTTGACTGCACCATCACCGACATATCGAAGGGCTGGGCGGCCATCGCCGTGCAGGGGCCTAAGAGCAAGGAAATGCTGACGGCGCTCAACGGCGGCGCACAGCTGACAGAGCCTATGAAGAACGCGCTGGGCTCAGTATCGCTGGAGGGCCATTACGCCCACGTCGCCAAGACCGGCTACACCGGCGAACCTCTGGGCTACGAGGTCTATGTCCACAGCGAGGACGCGGAGTGGCTGTGGAACCGTCTGGTGGAGCTGGGCGCACGTCCCGCCGGCCTGGGCGCCCGGGACACGCTGCGCATGGAGGCTTCTCTGCCTCTGTACGGTCATGAGATGGGCACTGCTCCCGACGGCAGCGAGATCCCCGTCTTTGCCGTGCCGTTGGCCAAGTTCGCCGTCAGCTTCTCCGAGCAGAAGGGCGATTACATCGGACGTGCCGCGTTGGAAAAGCAGCACAGATGCTTTGTAAAGTACATGGATCGCGACTTCTCCGATATGTCCGGCCTGCCCAGGAAGATCGCTCCCATCGCGCTGCTGGATCGCGGCGTCATGCGGGCGGGCATGGAGATCTATCAGGGCGGCAAGCTGGTGGGATGGGTCACCAGCGGCACCATGGTGCCCTACTTCAAGACCGAGGGTGAGGGCCTGTCCACCGTCATTCTGGAGGCCAGCGGCAAGCGCGCCATCGGCCTGTGCTATATCGACAACGACATTCTGGAGGACGACACCGTGGAGGTGGATGTCCGGGGCAAGCGGCTGAAGGCCGTCATCCCTGCCCGCCACATGAGCGTGGGCGCACCTCCCTTTGCCCGCCCGCTGCTGTACGGTGTGGAGGAGGACGCACACGGCGTGGGCAGCGGCGATCGCGCACCCAAGGCGCTGGAGCTGCTGAAAAAAGCACTGGAGAACCACCAGTGGCGGCAGGAGCAGTGCGTGAACCTCATCCCCTCCGAGAACACCCCCAGCCGCGCCGTGCGGCTGCTCAGCGGCAGCGACCCTGCCTGCCGGTACGCCGAGCACAAGAAGGTGCTGGCCTTCTACGACAAGGAGGTATTCTATTACCAGGGTACGAAATTCATCGACGAGGTGGAGCGGCTGCTGGTGGAGGAAATGCGTGCCTACTTCGGCTGCACCGAGGTGGAAACGCGTACCCTCAGCGGTCAGATGTCCAACATGGCGGTATTCTCCGCACTGATGGACTGGAAGAACCGCGTTGACCGCAAATCCGAGGCCAAACGTCTGGGCTACGTGATGAACAATCACATCATTAAGGGCGGCCATCTGTCCGCCCAGCCCATGGGCGCGCTCCACGACTATATCGCCATCGACCCGGTGACGGAGAAGCCTGCCGTGGTGAACTTCCCCGTCTGCGCCGACAACCCCTACAAGATGGATGTGGAGGAGACGAAGAGGCTCCTCGACCGCTACCGTCCGGAGCTGATCGTGTTCGGCAAGAGCATGGTGCTGCACAGGGAGCCGGTGTCCGAGATCCGGAAGTTCGTGGATGAGCAGAACATCCACACCACCATCATGTACGACATGGCGCATGTGCTGGGACTCATTGGCGACCATTTCCAGAATCCCTTTGCCGAGGGAGCAGAGATCGTCACCGGCTCCACCCATAAGACGTTCTTCGGCCCCCAGCGCGGCGTCATCGGCGTGAACTATCAGGAGGATGACCTGAAGTACGGCCTGTGGAAGACCATCGAGAGCCGCACGTTCCCCGGCAGCGTGTCCAATCACCATCTGGGTACCCAACTGGGCATGCTGATGGCCGCCTACGAGATGAACCAGTTCCGTGACGTGTATCAGAAGGCGGTCATCGACAATGCCAAGTCCTTCGCCCGCAGCCTGAAGGCCCACGGCCTGGACGTGGCCGGCGACCCGGCCATCGGCTACACCGAGACACATCAGGTCATCGTGTCCGTGGGCTACGGCGAGGGCCCGGACATCGCCGAGCGGCTGGAGCGGAACAACATCGTGGTGAACTATCAGGCCACCCCCGACGAGGAGGGCTTCACCGCCTCCGGCGCGCTGCGTATGGGCGTCAGCGAGATGACCCGCTTCGGCTTTGAGGCGGCGGACTTTGACAGGCTGGCCGGGCTGATGGCGGACTGCATCCTTCGGGGCAAGGATGTGAAGGAGGACGTAAAGAAGCTGCGGAGCGAGCATCTGGAGATGCGTTACTGCTTCGATGATGCCGAGATCGACGAGGCGCTGGAGCAGCTGGCCGCCAAGCTGGTGTAAGGCGTCTGCCTTGCGAGCCATAACGGAAATATACCCCGCCCCTGACGGGGCGGGGCAGGAAAAAATACGACCCGACTTATATTTTGATGGAGGTAAAGTATCATGTTGTATCCTGTTGAACTGCAGTATTCCAAATCCCATGAGTGGGTGAAGGTGGAGGACGGCGTCACCGTCGTGGGTATCTCCGATTTCGCGCAGAACGCGCTGGGCGACGTGGTGTTCGTGAACCTGCCCGCTGAGAGCGACGGTGTCACCGCCGGCGATGCCTTTGGTGACGTGGAGTCCGTGAAGGCCGTGTCCGATCTGGTGTCCCCCGTCACCGGCACGGTGTGCGCCGTCAACGAGGAGCTGCTGGACGCGCCGGAGAAGCTGAACAGCGATCCCTACGGCGCATGGCTCATCAAGGTGGAGAACGTGGAGGGCAGTGAGGAGCTGCTGGACGCCGCCGCCTACGAAGCCTTCTGCACCGAGGAGGGCTGAGCGATGGGCAGCTACGTTCCCTCTACCGGGACGCAGCGGGAGGAAATGCTCCGTGCCGTGGGTGTGAGCAGCACCCGCGACCTGTTCCGGGACGTGCCGGAGCAGATGCTCCTCACCGAGCCGCTGCATATCCCTGCCGGGATGAGTGAGCTGGAGGTCAGCCGCGCCATGACCGCTATGGCGGCGGAGAACCGCGTATACGGCACGGTCCTCCGGGGCGCGGGAGCCTATGACCACTACATCCCCTCCATCGTGAAATATATTCCCGCCAAGGAGGAGTTCCTGACGGCGTATACCCCCTATCAGGCGGAGATGAGTCAGGGCCTTCTGCAGTCTATTTTCGAGTACCAGACCATGATCTGCGAGCTGACGGGGATGGACGTGTCCAATGCCTCCGTATACGACGGCGCTACCGCCGCGGCGGAAGCTGCCGCCATGTGCCGCGACCGCAAGCGCAGGGTGACGCTGATCTCCGGTGCGGCGCACCCCGACACCATCAACACCGTCTATACCTACTGCTACGGTACGGGCGATGAGCTGCGGATCGTACCCACCAGAGACGGCAAGACCGATATGGACGCCCTGCGTGAGATGCTGACAGCGGATGTGGCCAGCTTTTATGTGCAGCAGCCCAACTTCTTCGGCCAGCTGGAGGACGCGGAAGCGCTGGGTGCGCTGACCCACGAAGCCGGCGCGCTGTACATCATGGGCTGCAACCCCATCGCGCTGGCTGTTATGAAAACGCCTCGGGACTGTGGGGCGGACATCGCCGTAGGCGAGGGACAGCCCCTGGGTCTGCCTATGGGCTGCGGCGGCCCGTATCTGGGCTACATGGCCACTACGGATAAGCTGATGCGCAAGCTGCCCGGCCGTATCGTAGGCGAGACGGCAGACGCTCAGGGACGCCGCGCCTATGTGCTGAGCCTGCAGGCCCGGGAGCAGCACATCCGCCGGGAGAAGGCCAGCAGCAACATCTGCTCCAACGAGGCGCTGTGCGCCCTGACAGCGGGACTGTATATGGCCGCCATGGGGCCGGACGGCATGGCACAGGCGGCGGAGCAGTCCATGGCCAAGGCCCACTATCTGGCCGGGGCACTGTGCGCTGTCGACGGCGTGGAGCTGGTATATGACGGGCCGTTCTTCCACGAGTTCGTCACCCGTCTGCCGGAGCGGGAAAACGTACTGGCCGCGCTGGCGGAGGGCGATATTCTGGGCGGTCTGCCCATCGGTGAGGACGGCGTGCTGTGGTGCGCCACGGAGAAGGTCTCCCGCGCCCAGCTGGACAAGGCCGTTTCCATCGTAAAGGAGGTGCTGGCAAAATGAAGCTGATCTTTGAAAAGAGCGTCCCCGGACGCCGCTGCACCATTCTGCCCGCCTGCGATGTGGAGAGCGTTTCCCTGCCGCCGCGCACCGCGCGGACGTCCTCCGTCTCCACCATGATCTTCACCGGCTCCAGCCCGTTCTTAAAGTAGCTGCCCACGGGAGACAGGATCACCACGAACATGGCCTGATGCACACCGTGCAGCGCCAGATCCGGATCGGTAGAGAACAGGAACGGCCGGATATACAGGCTGGTGCCCGGGGCGGAGGGGACCCAGTCCTGATCCACCTCCACCAGCCTCCGGATAGCCTCCAGCGCATCGTCGGGGTCCAGCTGAGGCAGGCTCAGCCGGTCGCAGGACTTGTTGAGCCGCTCCACATTGTCCCAGGGGCGGAACAGCTGTACGCCGCCGTCGGGACGGCGATAGGCTTTCATGCCCTCAAACACCTCTGTACCGTAGTGCAGCACGCTGGCGGCGGGGGAGAGGCTCAGCGGCCCGTAGGGTACGATTCGGGCATCGTGCCAGCCCGCCTGCTCCGTATAATCCATGACGAACATGTGGTCGGTGAACACCGAACCGAAGCCCAGCGTGTCCGCCGGCGGCAGCGTCCCGGGATGGGTGGTTTTCGTTACAGTGATATTCATGCTTCTACCTCCTCAGATTTCCTTCAGATGCTCCATATTGCGGCGGATACCCTCGCAGCACTGGTGGAATGTGGCCTTTTCCTCCGGGGTCAGGGGCAGCTCCACCACCTGCTCCACGCCGTTGGCGCCGATGACGCAGGGCACACCGGCAAACAGGCCGCTCTCGCCATACTCGCCGCACAGCTCCATGCTGGCGGGCATGATGGCCTTCTCATCGTGGAGCACGATGTGAGCCATACGCGCAGCGGTGGTGGCGATGCCGTACTCGGTACACTGCTTGCCCATGTAAGTCACCCAGCCGCCGCCGATGGACTCCTTCTGCAGGGCGGCGCGGTCGAAGCGTCCCACCACGGCGGCCACGTCGGAGGCCAGCAGATTCATCATGCCCGTGTTGGAGGACTGCATAATGTAGGATACCACCAGAAGACTGCCCATCGTCACCAGCACCGGCATCACGTGGCTCACGGTCTTTTTGCAGATCTCGCCGTACTGTTTGAAGCCGGTTTTCAGCGTCATTGCGCCCAGAAAGCCGCAGATAAGGATGACCACGTCCACCCACACGATGTAGCCGAAGGTACACATGACGGCAAAGCCGTTGGGCACCAGGGCCGGCACGCCGTAACGCACGGCGGGCAGCAGCACCAGCATGTACGCGTAGGGGGACAGGGCGCGGAACGCACCGTACTTCTTCTCCTCGCGGTCGACGTGGTAGCGGTACTCCTCCGGTGTCTTGACGCCCACGGTCTTCACGTAGGCCACGCTCAGCAGGATGGACAGCACACCGGTGCCCATGGAGGTGACCTCCGCGCCCACGAAGTTGGACAGTACGAACATCACCGCGCCGGTGGTCACACCGGCAAAGGTCAGATAGGGCACGATGCCCTTGAAGCCTTTGCGGCCAAAGGTCATAGCCACCATAATAAAGGGGATGACCAGCACGCCGAACATGTGGATGCGTCCCACCATGGCGGAGTTCAGCGCCACGGTGCTCAGCCCCGCGTCAGTCAGGGCCGCGCCGCCGTTGATGGTGGTCAGGCCCGCGCCGCCCCAGGAGCACGGCGTGGCGTCGCCCAGCAGGGCCAGAGCGATGGACGTGATGGGGTCGAAGCCCAGCGCCACCAGGAACGGGGCCGCGATAGCCGCCGGTGCGCCTGCACCGGCCGCGCCCTCCAGAAAGACGGGCAGCATCATGCCGATGATGACCACCTGCACGCGGCGGTCGTCGCTGATGCGGGCGATGGTGCCCTTGACCTCGTCAATCGCGCCGGTGGCCCGCAGCAGGTTCAGGATCACGAAGGCGCCGAACACCATCAGCACGATCTTCAGTCCCTCCTTGATGCCCTTCCACAGCAGGGCGTCATACACAGCCACGTTCTCCTTGAACGTCGCGCCGGTCACGTTGAAGTATGTAAAGGCCAGCACCAGCGTCCAGATCAGTGCCACAGGGGCGACGCGCCTGGCGGACTGGCGAAACCCCAGAATACCCACCAACACAACAATGATCGGACTCAGTGCCATCACAAAATTCAGGAAACCCATGGTCGCTTTCTCACTTTCTATGCATAAATGTAACGATCAGCGGTCAGGTCACACACGGTCTGCCTGCCGATGGGGGCCGCGCCGCCCCTGCGCTGGCCGGACGCAGGAGGTCGCGTTTATCAAAAAAGAGGCTCCGCCGGACGGCGGAGCCTCTCGTCTCATCTGTCTGTCGTTGGCCTTTCAGAAAAGGCGGCAGATAGGGGAGCGATGCACCGCAGTCCGCTTACCGGTGATCAGGTCCAGCAGCAGAACAAAAATGGACGCCAGCAGAGCGGCGTCCAGAATAATGATCATGCAGTTGTTCATCGCAGCGCAGGCGAAAGCGGCACAGGTGTCCTGTGCAGATGCGGCGGTATTCATGGTCATGGCAGTCGTCATCGCCGCACACTTCCTTTCCCTTAACGTTGAAGGGAGCATAGCATAAATGCATGCGTCATGCAAGAGGAAAATTTATTATCGTGAGAAGGATCATTCAAATATACAGAAATTCCCCGTCCGTGCCCTGTATGGTTTGGTGAAATCTTCCGTCCGCAAAAAAGAGACGGGCGCAGGCCACATCTTCATAAGTACAAATTGTGGCACAAGGGCGGCTGATGCGAAATGCCCCGTCGCAGGGATTTCCTGCGGCGGGGCATTTTTGACATCTTTAGGCAAAGAAATAAAACCACAGCTCTAACAAGGGAACGAAAAAATCTTTAACACGAGTAAAACCTCCTATTGCAATATGCTGGTAAAAGCTTGCTGGCCGTTTTACTAGAGCAATAGGAGGTTTAATGCGTTTTAAGAAAGATGAATACAAAAATTCCGCAAAGTAAACTAACTTTGCGGAGCATCTTGTGATATAAAAGTACTACACTTATTGGCAGAAGTCAACAGGAAAGTGCAATAATCGATTGATTAATGGAAGTTCTCCAACATTCGAATATTGTAGACAAATTTGAGATTGATAGGCAAAGGAGGATGACTATGCAGCATTGCAAAAGAGAGTATTGTAATGCAGGAACACGGCAGTGGTCGCAAAGAGGCATCTACATCCGCAAGGCATCTAAGGCCAAAAACTCAGAACAGATAATTATTAGGAGCAATGATTCACGCTACAGGGGTTATCCTAAAACTGAGAAGAATGCCATTCAGCAAAGAGGTGTGGTCACTATCCAAGAGGCCGTAACAGGCTTCTTGGCCGAAAAGGAAAACACTATAAAGCTCTCATCTTACCTGCGCTATGAGCAGATGCTGCGAAAGCATATTCTCCCATCGTTGGGCCGTGTATGTGTAGATCAGTTATCAACAAAAGCATTCACATCTTTTTTGCAGCAAAAACAGATAGATAGCGAGCTGTCACAGAAGACGTTGAAAGATATAGGCACATTATTGAAGGGCGTTTTAAAGTATGCAGAGACTACATTCAATTGCAGCAGTCCTGCACATGGCGCAAAACTCCCTAAGTATCGGCAAAATATGCCGGAAATCTTTTCAGATGCAGAGATAAACTCCATTGCCAATAGAGTACTCGATGTACCGAGTATTCTAGGAATAGCTATTTTGCTGACATTGAACAGTGGTTTGCGTTTAGGAGAGTTGTGTGCACTACGGTGGTCTGACATTGACTTTTCGTCGGGAGTAATTTCTGTCCAGCGCACAGTACAGAGATTGACCGTAGATGGAGTAGGCAAACTGGTGATCCAGCCCCCTAAAAGTTTATCATCCCTACGACGGATACCCATTCCTGCAGATATGTTAGCGTTGCTGAAACAAGTGCGTCTTTCTAATTCAATAGATAGTTTTTTGATGACAGGCACGGACGCACCTATGGCCCCTCGTACCTGTCAATACCAGTACAAGCTGTTTTTGAAGGAATGCGGAGTTCACTATCGAAATTTTCACATTCTGCGCCACACCTATGCAACTCGCTGTGTTGAACGGGGAATAGATGTGAAAAGTGTGAGCGAAATGCTCGGACACTCAGATATTAAGACGACTTTGAATCTGTACCATCACCCATCATTAGCCCATAAGTCACAGGCCGTACAAAACATCTGCTTTTTACCTGTACAAGAAACGTTTATACCAACACAACTGATGGGTAGTGCGCTCATGCAACGTTTATGAGCTGCGAGTTCCGCAAAGTTAGTTTACTTTGCGGAAGTGCGGCAGGAAGGCCATTACATTTCTGTATTATGCCTTAATATACCCTGCTGATACACATAAAAACTTCATAGGCCCTGGGATGTCTTACAGCGGTTATCCGAACTGCGTTCTGTGCGCGGTCAGGTAATTGCATAAAAGGAACGGGAATAATAATCCCACGCGAACGGCACCGTGGGCGCAAGAATGCACCAAAACAGCAGTAGCTGTTGGACGAAAGTCCGCCATTGAGGGATGCCCCTTGAGAAGGTAGGTAGCAAACGAGGAGCAGCAGCTCCGTGGCGCGAGGCGGGAGACTTGTATGATTAGGGCCATTAGCGGTGGGCGGATTCTCCACGCGTTGTGACAGGAGTGCTTGTTGTGACAGCTATCATAGTTTGTTTACGCACTTCTATTTTGGGTGCTTGCCGCTTTTTTCAGTTTAGCTGAAAGAGGCGGCATTTGTCATTATTGAGGGGGAAAATATGTCAAACAGAGATCCACGCCAACGATTTGACTATCAAAATTGGTTAAATGGTCAGGTCGCCGAACGAGCTAAAGCCTCGCTGACAGCGCGGGATGCAGCGTTCGCCGAGAACAATGCCGGGGTGACTCGTGCGGCCCTAACGCAGTATCTAAATGTATGTGCCGCTGCGCTGGGGCATAGTCCCAGCCCCACAGAGATCGACGGTGGTGCGTTTATCGAGCAGCGATTCGGCAGCTGGGATAATGCCATGACAGCCGCAGGATTGCCCCGGCCAAAAACCACACCTAAACTTAACAACACACTGCGTTACCGCATGGAAAAAGAAAAGCTGCTGCCGCTGTTTCTTTCCGAACGCAAGGAGAAGAAGCGGCAGAGGCAGACGGAAAAGAATCTGCGCCGCGGCCAGCGAATGCACGAAAGGGCCGTGAGGCGCAAAGCGGCGAAAGAAGTGACCGAGGCTGCGGAGCAGGAGGAAACCTGCTGAGTTACCCTTGTCAAGCCATGACGGTCTGAACGGAGACTGTCAGCTTTCCATAAGGGCAGGAGGGGTTCGCCGACCCCTCCTGCCGTCCTCAAACTGTTATCCGGTAAGCACGTCATGATGGCACATGACGAGTTTATAAAATTATTAAGGAGGAAAATGACATGAAGAAGAGAGTACTGTCTCTGCTGATGGCAGTCATGATGCTCGTAGCCCTTGTGGTTCCGGCATCTGCCACAACAGACACAAGCGGCACTGTGACGGTGTACGTCACCTACGGAATGTTCACCGAGGGTGGTATTGGAGAACAGCCCGCCTATCGGGGAGGCATCCCTACTTCCACCAACATCAACGCAAACTTCTATATTTCGGACTACACCATCAGCATCAGTGATGTTTCCGACTGCTTGGCGGACACGCAGAGCGCCTACGCAAAGCCGACCACGACACCTTCGAGCTTCAAAACGCCCAATGTGCTGGATGCCCTTTTGGTTGCTTTTTGGCTGAACGGCACTGACATTACGGACTCCAATAAGGTAGTCGCCGGTTGGGATGCAAACCCCTTGGAAGGTAACCCTGGCGGTTATATTAACGGTGTCTATCCCCAGTATGCTACCTACGACAATCCGTATCCCGATACCGAGACTATCAACGGCGTTGTCTATAACAAATATAGCGGCAGCGGCTGGAACATTGCCTATGGCAGTAATGCAAGCAATATCGCCGCCACGGGTACGTACAGCACCAATGTGACGCTGACAGACGGAATGATCATCGTTTTCGACTTCAGTCCCTACTGCATTTACGAGGTACAGAGCAACAGCTAAATACATACAGCAGAAAAGATAAAGGGGCGGGCACACATCGCCCGCCCCTTCCTTTTATAAGTTGATTTTAAGAAAGGCAGTACACGAATTATGAAAAAACGATTGGCAAGCCTGCAAGCCGGGCTGCTGGCACTGGTGCTATTGTTCAGCCTGCTGCCGGTAAGTTCGTTTGCCACGGAACTAGATGCTGCGCCTGATTCAGTCATTACGACACAAGAGGACGCCGCCGCTGACCGCAACACAGCGGCAGAGGAAAGCGGAGAGCATACGCCCAGCGCAAGCGATGCACAGCCTGCGGCAGGGGGCACAGAGACAACTGCATCTGACTCAAGCGCAGGAACTGAGCAGGATGAGACACTTACCTCTGCGCCTTCCGACACAACTTCCGAGGCAGCAGACACGGTGGAGATACCGAACACGCAGGATGCGGCGCACGAGGATGACGTGAACCGCATGGTGGCGGTGCAGGACACCGGCTTTTCCGCAGCGGATTTTTCCTTTTATGAAGTGCGGACATGGACAGGTTCGCATTATGAACGTATGCGATTGGAAAAGCCGACCCAACTCGTTGAAAATGACGGGAAATATACGCTCTATTTCCCCTATGGCGGTGCAGGCACTTATAAATGGAATGTGCGCGTGGAAGCTCCGGTAAACTATTCTGATACATTTTCTTTGTATTATATGACATTTTTGACCGGGGACGGTATTACTACTGATGAAGGTTATTCCGTAAACGCATATTCCAGCCTACATACCAAAGAAGACGCCAGCGTTGTTCAAAGCGTTGAAAGTGACATCCACCCGCATTCAACACCGGCAGCCTTAGGCGGCAACATCTACTATTCAAAGACTATAACGCTGATTTGGACGGAGAATGGGGAGAAAAAAACCTGCCTGATCGATGTGAAGCCCTACTGTGACATGGAGCTTTCCACAAATTTCAGTATCTCCGAGAAAAACGGCAGCAAGCCGGGCCCTCGTCCGCTGGAGCAGATAGATAGCACCACATATAAAACAACCTTAGTCAAAGGCAGGGAAAGTTACGCACAAATCGTCCTTATGGACTCCACGAATCGACTTCAAGTAAGCTATGATGGCAGCATACTTGCCGACGGAGTTACTAATACAGGCTGCACTATTCCCCTTAATACCGACGAGGCCGGTACCAAGGAATACAAAATAGAACTCAGAGACTCAAGGGGTGAAGCGGAGGCCAAAACCTATACGCTGATCGCAGAGACACTACCTTATGACTATACGCCGGAAATCGATACGAAAGAGACAACAAATATATTACCGATTCCGACAAAAATGCATAAGGTCACAAATGAGAAAACCGCCACACTGAAATTCAGCTTGACCAAACGGCAAATCGAAGCCGTTGAAAATGCTGGAGGCGAAACATCCTACTTGTGGACAAACAATGGTCAGGTGCTGTCGACAGAAAGCACCTGCAAAGTACCGACAGAATATAGAGAATATAACGTCGACAAAGCCATATTTTCGGTGACTGTCACAAATACTGTTGACGGCATTGCGTGGTCCAAGAGTTTTGACATTCCCGTAAGAATTGCGATCGAAGGCAATCCCTCTGGAATTTTTTATGCCAAGATCAAGACTGACAGTCCCGAACTGACTTTCGGACACACTGCCAGCGACCTGAAGGCGGTAGTCGACAACTCGAACGCCCCCACAGACCTACTTTATCAGTGGTATTCGAAGAACGGCAATAGGCTGACGAAGATCACGGATGCCACGGCAGCTACCTATACACCGCCGACCAATGCCGTCGGTACCGTGGAGTATTGCTGCATCGCACGGGTCGCTTACGCAGAGCTGCCGGCCAGACCCTCCAGTATTCCCGAGAATTGCTGGGCAAAAATTACTGTCAAGCCACACGGATGGACAGCCGAGAGCGGCATCACTGGCCGTGGCACGGAAGATGACCCGTATATCCTGCGCTGTGCGGAGAGCTTCGCTGCCCTGCGGGATGAGGTAAACGCGGGAATTTCATACGCCGGCTCCTTCTTCAAGCTGGCGGAGGATATTACGCTGCCCGCTGATTGGACGCCCATCGGATGCCTGAAGGACGAGTCCGTCACACCCGGTGCGCTGGACTATGCGGATAAGGGCAGAAATATGAACCCATTCAGCGGTACGATAGATGGGGACGGACATACGCTAACGATGGCGAAGGGCAGTCGGCCTCTTTTAATGTTTGCCCGCAAAGCCACGGTCAGAAACTTGAATATCCAAGGTGAGCGCATTGTCGGCAACGGTCTGCTGGAACGCTATGTCATCGACTATGGTACGGAGGGCTACTACAACAACAGCGTACCGAATACCATAACCATTGAAAACTGCCACATCGTCGGTGATACCAATATCACTGGATCCGGCTTCCTGAGCGGATATGCCTCTGGCCTGAATATCGTGATGATCGTAAACTGCTCTGTCGGCGAGGATGTGGTCATTGGCTGTGACAAGGACCAAAGCGAGGTGGGGTCTCTTGCAGGGCACTTTAACGGAAGCGTAATGAACTGCACCAGTGCCGCTACCGTATACGGCAAGTCCCGCGTCGGCGGACTGGTCGGCTACAAGGGACAGTCCATGGGCCCATGCTCTATATCAAGCAGCTCGTTTACAGGAAAAGTAATCGCCACGGGTGACTATGCGGGCGGCATCTTGGGCAGCGGATACAATCAAGGTTCTGCGCCCAACTCGCCCTGGGCCACCATCAAAGGCTGTTTTGTCACAGGAAGCATACAGGGCCGCGATGGAGTTGGCGGTATTACCGGCGGCGAGCCGGGTGTGGTCCAATGCTGGGACAATGGCATCGGCGGAATCACAGACAACGTGTTTTACGGAGAGATTCACGCTACCGGCACGAGTGTAGGGGCCATTGTGGGCACGATTTGCTCCCTGAACAAGAACACTCTAGTAGATAACAATTATTATTTGGCCGGCTGTGGCACCAGCAAGGGGATCGGCTCAATCACAACGGTCGATACGAAATATAAGCCATCTACGCTGCCTAAAGACACGGAATATATCTGCACCAGTGACGGCTACACCAACATATTCTTCAAGGATGGCGATTACAGCCGCGAGGATGACCCAGTAGGTAAGGATGCAGATAAGCTATCAAAGGCTGTTACGAATACAGCGCTGAAGGATGGCACTGTTGTTCAGTGGCTTAACACTTCGGAGAGCAGCTACCATAACTGGATGCAGGGTACGGTTGGGCCGATCCTCAGCAATAAGGCTATCGCCTATGATTTGGAGATTACCGGCGAGATTAACCAGCACTATGTCGGCGATGCTCTGAATCTGTCCGGCCTTACGCTGACGGCCAAGTGGTCTGACGGTACGACTACCAATGTACCGCTGAATGATCCCGACCTCAAGATCACCGGCTACGACGGCGGCAAGCACGGCCAGCAGACGGTGACGCTCCAGTACGGCGCGGCTAAGGTAGAGATCGTCGTCACCGTGCTGTATAAAGAGCCGGAGGACATTACCGTGACCATCACCCTGCTGGGCGACAAGGCCCACGGCGACAACGGCCAGGTACACGGACTGTCCAAGGGCGGCCTGACCGCGTGGGTCAGCGGCCACAAGGTGAAAGTGACCACCAACATGACTGTGTGGGACGCGCTGAAGCAGCTGCCCGGCGTAACATGGGATAACCCCACCGGCAACTACATCAAGAGCGTGACCTACGGCGGTGTGACCATTGGCGAGTTCACCAACGGTAAGAACTCCGGCTGGATGTATACGCTGAACGGCAAGTACCCCATGCTGGGCGTCAGTGAGCAGTATCTGAAGAAGGGCGACGTCATCGTGTTCCACTACACGGATGACTACACGCTGGAGGCGGCGGACATGGGCCCCGCGCCGGAGGAGAAAAAGACCGCTGATGAGGTCATCGCCCTTATCAACGCCATCGGCGTGGTGGATCTGACCAAGGGCGATGTCATCGCCAAGGCACGCGCCGCGTATGACGCGCTTTCCGCGGCGGACAAGAAGCTGGTGACCAACTATCAGACGCTCCTGGACGCTGAGGCGGCCTACGCCAAGCTGGTGGCCGAGCTGGGCAAGAAAGCGGATACCATTTACAAGAACACGGGTGACTACTTGGCCAAGCGGGGCACGCCCAGCGTAGGCAGTATCGGCGGCGAGTGGATGGCACTGGGGTTGGCCCGCAGTGGTCGCACTGTCCCGGAGGGCTACTATGACGCTGTGGTCAAGTATGTCAAGGACAACATCGACAGCAACGGACGGCTGGACAAGAACAAGGCCACCGAAAACGCCCGCATTATCCTGGCGCTGACGGCCATCGGCAAGGATGTGACGAATGTGGACGGCCATGACCTGCTGGCCGGGCTGAATGAGATGTCCTACCTCTCCAAGCAGGGCATCAACGGTGCGATATTCACGCTGATCGCGCTGGACAGCCACAGCTACACGCCTGCCGGCGATGTGACCCGCGACAAGCTGGTACAGGCTATTTTGGACGCGCAGATCAGCGGTGACGGCGGCTGGAGCCTGGACGGCAAGAACGCCGATGTGGACATGACCGCCATGGCTATCCAGGCGCTGGCAGCCTACTACAAAAGCAACAGCAGCGCAAAGAAGGCTGTGGACAAGGGACTGAGCTGGCTCAGCTCCGTGCAGCAGAATGACGGCGGATTCACCAGCTGGGGTGCAGCCAACAGCGAGTCCTGCGCGCAGGTCATCGTTGCGTTGACCGCACTGGGTATTAACCCGGCCAAGGACAGTCGGTTCATCAAGAATGGTGCCAGTGTGCTGGATGCGTTGTGCAGCTTCGCGGTGGATGGCGGCGGCTTCAAGCACCTCGCCACCGAAACAAGTGCCAATGGCATGGCTACAGAGCAGGGGTTCTATGCACTGGTGGCATATTACCGGCTGCTGAACGGCCAGTCCAGCCTGTACGATATGGCGGATGTGAAGCTGGAGGGTGTCAAAACCGAGGAGTCGGTCAATGATGCCGACAAGCCGGACGATGCTACTAACACGGATACACCTGTCGATACGGAGGTCGAAGATACCTCAAGTGGCGGACAGGTGGTGCTGTGGGTAGTCATCGGTGCGGTGGCTGTCGGCGGTATTACCGCACTGGCGGTGACCAGCAAAAAACGGCATGGCAGAGGTGCAGAGTAATTCTTGAATACACCAACGCAGGGGCGCGGAAGCGTCCCTGCGTAAGGTGCTTTTGTGAGGGTTTCAACATGAAAAAGAAGTCGTTTTGTTTGCTGCTCTTAACAGCGGTGCTGCTTTTTTGCGCTGCCTGCGGTCAGATGCAGACGGTGCAGCCGGAGGATACCGGCGATAAGGATCAGTACATGACCGACCCGGTGCCGGAGGGTAAACCGGCACCTGTAGAGCCGCAGGACAGCAACGTGGATGCGGACACAAAGTATACCTGCACTATATCCATCTCCTGCGAGACGATTTTGGACAATATGGATAAGTGTGCTGAGAGCAAGAAAGCCCTTGTACCGGAGGACGGTATCATCCTTCCAGCCACAGAGGTAACGTTCAGCGACGGCGAGAGCGTATTCGATGTTCTCCAGCGGGTATGTCGGGACAACGCCATCCACATGGAATCCAACTGGACTCCGGTATATAACAGCGCCTATGTAGAGGGGATCAATAACCTCTATGAGTTCGACGTGGGCAGTTTGTCCGGTTGGATGTACAACGTCAACGGCTGGTATCCCAACTACGGTTGCTCCCGTTACCAGCTGAAGGACGGCGACGTGGTGGAGTGGCGCTACACCTGTGACCTGGGAGAAGATCTCGGCAGTGGTATGGGAGGATAATGGAGGCACCAGAATATAGAGAACGCTGATATAGGAAGCGGAGTTCCCGGAACACATTGGCCTCTGGAGCTATTCGAGAGGCCGCCTAACCATGCGACCAGACAACACAACAAAACGGACAAAAAGCCAAGGATGGCCGCAAAGGGCCATCCTTGGCTTTTTGTCCGCTTTTCATTATGCGGATACCAATTTCATTGCCGTGCCCCACCGTTTCTGCCGTTTGCGAGTTCTTCACAAATGACGAAACGGAGGGAATAAAATGCACTTCGACCATAAAGCATACGGGGAGCGGATCAAGCGGCTGCGGCGCAGCAAGGGACTCACGCAGGAGCAGCTTGCCGAGAAGCTCTGCGTCAGCAGGACCTACATAGGCAAGATTGAAAAAGGTTCTCAGGTAGGTCCCATTGAACTTGCTGCCGAGCTGGCGGTGCTTTTTGACGTGCCCTTAGAGCATCTTCTGCTGGGCAACGAATGTCCGGCAAACAATCGAAGGCAGGACCTGCAGTGGGTGATCGCGTTCTTGTCTGAGCTGGAAGCAGAACTCTGAACAGACCTATGAACCTCGGTTGCTGGCTATTACGCACATACCGATCCCATTGCTGTGGACCTTCATTTCGTCGCTGCGAATTCTTCACAAATTACGAAGCGGAGGTTAAAAAATGCACTTTCAACCAATTCAATTCGGAGAACGCATCAGAAAACTGCGCAGAAAGCAGCACCTCACGCAGGAGCAACTGGCGGCGATGCTCAATGTCAGCGTGGAACATCTCAGAAAAATCGAGCTCGGCAAGCGAGGTATATCTATCGATTTGTTGTTGGATCTATCTAATGTATTGGAGGTTTCCTCGGATTTCCTGCTCAGAGGTATCCCGCGGACTACATACTCGGTCAGAATGCTGATAGCATAGATCCGTGAACTGCTGGATCACGTTGAGTCCTCGGAGATGGATTATATTTTTCGTTTGGCATCTTTCAATTGACTTGTTCGCGGTTGTGTGGTAGTTGTGTTTGCTACCAAAACCGAAGGGAGAACACGACTATGAAAAAGTTGATACTGCTGACCATCTGTACCATCTTGCTGCTTACAGGCTGCGGGCAGGCTGCTGCGCCGGAAGTGGACACCGTTCCCGCGATAGTGCAGGAGGAGACTATCCCCACAACTGACACACAAGATGTGCCGACGGGAATAGCGGAAGTAGCTGTCGAACCAACCATATCAGAAATCCCCGCGCAGTCGCAACACGCGCCCGTTGTTGCGCCGCTGGAGGAACCCGCGGTCACTGTGCCAGCCGAACCGCCAACAGCGGACACACCCACACAGACACCCGAACCTGCACCCAATACAGGCTTAGACACCGTGCCGGCGCAGACGGCAGAGGAAGTGCCCTCTGTGCCTCCCGCCACCGGTGGCATCTACTCCGTCGAGGAGGCTGTGCGTGTGGGCAACGAGTACGCCAAGGCACAGTACGGCGTGACTATCGACACCAGTATGACCACCGCTGACTCCAGCTACTATCCAGGCACAGCGGACAGTGTAGCGCGGCTGTCAAAACACGGCGGGCAAGCCGCGTTGAATGCCGCCGTCTGCAGCAACGTGGATGCCACCTTTGCATGTCTCGCGGCATTGGACAATGCGGAGGTGGTCAGTGCATACGCCCGATTCAACTGCACCGTCTGCTATAATGCGGTGGAAGATGAGTACATCGTAGTGGTGCTGTACGGCTGATCTTACGTAACGAACGGCACGAAGGGTACCCTTCGTGCCGTTCACTGTTTTGCATTTTCTGATTTGCGTTTGTTCTTACATTTTGTCTCTGTTTACAAAATCTTCCCTAATAACCTTCAGAGCGTCTTTCTCGGAGAGTTTTCCTGCAAGGTACGCATCCCGTGCTTCCGCTGCATTTTCCAACCACTCATAATACTCCGCATAGCTCAGATCCCTTTTGGATGCCTTTTTATTCGGATCCAGCGCACGCTCATAGCGTTTGTACATTCGCTGCTTTGCGCGGTCAAATTCCTCCACGACCTTTTTATTCTGCGCCTGCAGCTTATGCTTTAATGCGGGGCCCAAGTCCTTGCATGTTTTATCGTCCTTCAGTACTCTGTCGCAATACAAGGTTTTCTTGGCGGTCTTTGGAATGAAGTATCTGCCGCAGCATTCACACAATGCTACGCGCGGTTCTGCAGCAATAAAGTGGAGTACCAGAAACGTGTAGTAGTCAGCCGCAGAACGGAACAGATACTCTGGGGTATGCAGATTTGAAAAGCTGGAAATCTGTGTGAATTCCACCTCCTGCAAGCTCCGGTATTTCTTGTCCAGATCGACGGGGACATGGAAGCGCATATCCCGCAGGATATTGTTCACAGAGAATTGTGTAAGCATCACCGCGGACAATTCTGAAATGATTTCCTCCACGGCAGTCACGGGATATGTGTCGCTCCCGTCAGCAGCGGGGATTCGGTCTTCCATGATGGTTCTCGTAAGCGTTCCATATAGGGGATCGTCTTCTTCAAACTCCTCGATCAAATCTTGCACCGTATCCTGTATGAACTCAAATACACGCATATCGACGGTATCCTTCCCGTCGCCGTCCTGCGTGACCAGATATGCAGCGGACAGCCGGATGCGATCTACGATAAAGGCATAGAAATCAAAAATGAGTTCAGAGAACAGGATGACCTCGTCATTCAGCGTTGTCGCCTCCAATTCTGTCTCGCCAGATATGGAAACCAACGTGCGTTTCAGACTTCCGTCGTCGCCCGGCGTGACATACAGGCCGAGTTTTCTCTCCATTGGCGTACCTTCCCATTTTGTCCACAAGTGATCTTTCTCCGCAGCGGAGGAAGATCACTTTTTCATGTATAGCGTCCTGCATTCATTATACCATGAACACGCTGGGTCGTACAGAAAAATAAACTTTAGATTGGAGATGATATGCATGACGCATCAACAACTGCAAACCATCGACGCGGACACGCTGCTGTCCACTACATTGCCGCCCACACGGTTCATCATAGACCGGCTGCTGCCGCAGGGGTTACACATCCTTGCCGGAGCACCGAAGGTGGGCAAATCGTGGCTGGCTCTATGGCTGTGTCTGCAAGTGGCGCAGGGAACAAGCGTGTGGGACTTCCCGACCCATAGAGGCACTGTGCTCTACCTCTGCCTGGAGGACAGCCTCACCCGTATCCAAAGCCGCCTGTTTCAGATCACCGACGACGCGCCGGAGGCACTGCACTTCGCCACCATCGCCGCAGGCATCGGCGAGGGGCTGGAGGAGCAGCTCACCAACTTTCTTACACAGCACCCCGACACCTCGCTGGTGGTCATCGACACATTACAGCGCATCCGCACCGGCAGCGACAGCGGCAATCCCTACGCCAACGACTACCGTGACATCTCTGTACTGAAAGCGTTGGCGGACAAGCACCACATCGCCATCCTGCTCATTCACCACCTCCGTAAGATGAACGATGATGATCCCATGAATATGATCTCCGGCACGACGGGCATCAGCGGAGCGACAGACAGCAACTTCGTGCTGAAGGAACGTAGGCGCGGCAGCGGTGAAGCGACCCTGTACTGCACCGGACGGGACATAGAATACCGCGAGCTGCCGTTGGTATTCGATAAGAGCGGCTACACATGGCGGCTGACAGAGCCGGTGGAGGGGGAACGCACTTCCATCGACCCGGAGGCAATTTCCCTCTCTGTCTTTCTGCGGGGGCTGGGCAGCTTCGAGGGAACAGCTACGGAGTTGAGTACACTGCTGGAAACGCAGACGGGTGAGAAACTGACGCCCAGCGTGCTGTCCAAGCGGCTGGTGAAGTATGCGGAGGTGCTGGAGCAGAACGGTATCCGCGTGGTCAGCGAACGCACACGGACAACGCGGACGCTGAGTATCCTTTGCCTTCCGTGTGACGGGAGTGACGGCAGTGACGGGGAAAACTGATATGGTGCCTGTGTTGAATTTGCCGTCACACCTGTCACAGCCGTCACAGAGCGAAAATGTACCGATTTTTGGCAGAGGTACACGATGCTATTTTGCTCCGGAAAATCACGATTTGGGAGCAAACCCGGGGAAGGAAAAGGGAAATTCGCAGCCACGCCGAACCTCGCGCCAGTTGCCCGCCGTGTTGCCGCCTGTGGGCCGCTGTGTGGCCTCGCAGGGCGGAGGTGGGGTACGGATACCACCCAGCCTATTTGGGCGCGTGTTGGGGAGCTTTTCGGTGCGCCGAAAGCGAAGCAGGAGAAAGGGGCGGCGTCGTGGACGCCCCCGCCCCGGTCACTTCTGCCCGCAGTGCGGGCAGTTGCGCCGTTCCACTACCGGCGTCGTAGAAGGGGATTTTCGGCGGGCGGTGGGGTCGAGAACAGAAATGATCCCGCAATTACGGGAAAAGCTGCGGGGTCGCGGCAAAATTTCAAGGAGGAAAATGAAATGACAAATAATAAGGAAAAGTACGCTTTTTGGCTTACGCCGGAAGCGAAGAAAATGATAGAAATAAACGCACCGCTGGCTAACTGCGGCAGCCAAAGTGAGTTCGTGGAGAAGGCGGTTCGGTTCTATGATGGCTACCTGAAGGTGCAGACCGCCGGTGCGTTCCTGCCCCACGCAGTGGCTGACGTGCTGGAAGGTTCGCTGGGCGTGTTCGAAAACCGCATGGCCAAGCTGCTGTTCAACCTGGCCGTGGAGCACAACATTACCAACCCGCTTTCTTCTGTTCCTCGATTTTCATTTTGTCAAGGTCGGTAATCTTGCGCTTGATTGTCTTTATGGCTTCGGTCTGGTCGATACTGTGGATATGCAGATTGACGATAACGCCCGTTTCCAAGTCCAGAATGTCAGATAAGATACGGTCGTTTAATTCCGGCGCAAGGATTTCAAGGAATGAAACCGCGCCGATTTTGCGCCCCATGCGGAAATAACGCCCCTCGCCAAAACGGAAAGAGGACGGGGCGATAAAGTCCTTTGTGGAAAGCCCGGACGGGGCAAGCCATGAAAAATCAAAGGCAAACTGCCCGCCCTCCGGGTGGAAAATGCCATGCAGCATTTTAAGGCGTTCATAGCCTGTCATGGGGCGGGCAGACACGCCCAAGAGCTTAAAGTTGTTGAGTACGTCCGTTTCGATACGGGCAAGGCGGGATTTCGCCGCGCCCAGACTGTCGGCTTCAATGGCAAAGGTGATATATTTTGCTTTGACAAGCCCGTTGTTGCCCTTTGCAAGCTGGTTTTTCAGCATATCCCGGTATTCTGTGCGGATAGAATTGAAAGCGTCCTCCTGTGCCGGGATATTGACCGCCTTTTCCGCTTCGCCGCGCTGCGTCCCTTGATTGATGAAAGAAAGCTGCACCGAAACGGAAGCGTCAAAGTAGTTGAGGAAGTCGCACCAGTTCTCAAAAATGGCGGTCTTGTCGTCTGCCTGTGCAAGCTGATAGTTAATATCTTCAAAGGCGACGGTCTTTGAGTATTTCCGTCCCGTAACCTTGCAGATACCGTCCGGGTACATCTGGATATAGGGGATTGTCTGCTGCGCGGTGTGGGCTTTCCCGTCGCCCTTTGCCTGTCTGATGATTTCCGCAATCTGCTTTTTCTCGGCGCGGGTGAGCTTGCGGGGCGGGTTAGGCTTTGTGCTTCCCGCCGCGCTGTTTCTTCGTGTTTCCTTTTGCAATCGCTGATACCTCCTTTTCAAGTTTTCTCTGCCGTTCTAAGACGGAATAAAAGTTGTCTGTCCTGTATGGTCGTTCTTTGGGGGCTATGAATTTTGTCCGTATGATGTTCTTCACCACCACTTCAAGGGGCTGTCCATGCTTCTCATACATGGCAAAGAGGAAACAGGGCAGCATGACGGCAATCATAGCCATAGACGCAAGGCTTGTGCCTGTGCTGTCTTTGAGCAGAAAGAAAAGCGGCAAGCCGAACAGGAGAGCCGCCGCAAAACATACAATCTGCCGTTTGGTAAGGTTGAAAGCTACTTTTGTCTTGACTTTGGATAAGTCTTTGGGTACGGGTACATACGCCAAGTGAAAACCTCCTTTCTCTGGGTTTGGTGTTGCTGTAATTTTCCATAAGGGTAATCAAGGCAAAGGTCAATCTATGCCCTTTGCCCGCCCGTATTATATGGGGGTTATCCGCGTCAAGGTCGGGTCGTATTTTCGCCGCTTCGCTCTGAAAATCTCCACCCTGCCCTTGACACGCCGCTAATGCGCGGAGAATATCGACTTCGCCAGTGCGCCGGATTTGAACAGGGAGAAACAGAGGATAACGGTATAGGCTGCAA
>OHSQ01000247.1_pt1 | contig 26088 bp, 19 predicted proteins | sample 1578661 | NCBI WGS metagenome assembly OHSQ01 (sample SAMEA3879534, study PRJEB24766) | human gut metagenome | biome: human-associated habitat; feature: feces | place: USA | collected 1985/1987 | reverse complement strand
TCTGTTCGTCACGTACCCGGCACAGTTCCCGGTGTGCCTTTTCCTTATACTCCTGAAGAACTTTGATTTCGTTACGAGATATAAATCATATAAGGCTATCAAGGCTTAATTGTAATTATACAAATGTAAATATTTAAATTGACTTACCGTTGCATTTATGAAAAAATTCACTATTACCAATACTTTATCAAATATTACTTCATGGGGATTATATCATCGAGGTTGGTGGGGTAAAGAAGACATATTCAGCATAGATGAATCAGTTTAGTCCAGATAGAAAAGACTGTGCGCAAAGAATAGATATAGACTTGACCTGCGTGAAGATGACTGCCATCAACATGCTGAAGAACTCCGTTCCCAGTGAAATTGCCTGGATGAATACACTCACACTGGAGCATTGGCGTAGGTATCAGCTCAATCTTGTGCGTGTGGCCAATGTCTGGCTGCCTACATTCACGGTTCTTGAAGCTGGACATACGAATCTCGTTCTCCGAGTACAAGAGGCATTGAAAAACCGGAAGACCATGAGTGCCGGAGAATTACAACTTGGTTTTCCCTTCTTTTTTGACGAGGAGTGCAAGCGCTTCGTAACAGTCTCCTCCTACATAGAGCCTTTCCTCCGTTCCGCTGCTGTTGCAATGGGCTTCATAGTTCCCTCCGGGGTAATACCTTGTGTATACCGTCTTTCCCTCTTCGGCCATTCTCATCCGTACCCTGTCGAACTGAGCATTGTAGGTGAATTCTGCCCTTCTGTTTCCTTCCTCTATCCATGCGGGTCTGTCTGCGGCAGTATATCCCACCTGCAGTCCTCTGTGTATGCAGGCTTCCTTTTCCGGTGTGTTTCCTGTAGCGGCATAGGGTCGGTTGGGGTTGGTATATACTATTTCTCCTGCATCCCCTTTGCGTATGATGTTTCCTTCGGGTGCTTCTTCCCTGACACTTTCCACCTTTCCGTATGCATCATAAGTGTAGTAGGTGGTAGGTACTGATCGCTTAACCGATATAGATTGTCTCTATAAAAAAGCCATTTCAACACCTTAATCGTAAGGTATCGAAATGTCTTATTAAATAAAGATGATTTTGGATTTATCTGGACTCAGTTTCCATCACCTTTTTCAATCTTTCATTTTTTTACACGTATTAAATGTTCAAATTTAGAAATAATGTCTATATATAACAACATATTTACCAGTATACGGCTGACCAATATTAAAATAATTTATGCTTATTGCATTATGACCAATAGGAATAAAAGGTGGAGTTTGCTTTTGCATTATAGGAATATTGATTTTTTTGTTAGGAGTCATTCTTGCTGTAGGCCCATTCTTTACTTCAAACAAATGCAGAATTCTGTCTTTTTCTCCAACAAAATCAAAACGGTTCCGTATTCCATTCAATTCTACTGTAACTTCTTTTTGAAATACTACCCCTCCTTCATCTTGAAATTCAGCGATAGCCCTATTGACTTCCTCCTGACCTTTTTGGTATGGAGTAAGCCGTTGTGCTTGCCACTCCGGTCTATGCAGCCGGTTCTGGAACTGTCATATATGCCGGACGAAAAGGAGGTTATGGACGATGCATTATAATACAGCACAAGTTCGGATAACCTGCTTTACGGTAGCATTTCTCTATGTAACGGATGGACAATATGCGTGAACGCAAAAACTTCAGGAAAAGATTACATTAAGACAAAAAAGATGCGACATAATAATATGACGCACCTTTCTAAAAATCTTTTATTTATTTTCTACAAACACAGGCTTAAAAGTACGTGTAGAAACAATTGGAGTTGTATTATATGGTGCTTTCGGATAAAGAGTTACCGTAACCTTTACATATATATCATTCTTATCAGTCCACCAAATATCATCTCTTTGTATCCAGGTAGATAAATAAGGACGTGCTTTAGTTGGAGTCATTTCAACAATGCCGCTTTCCAGGTTCTGGATAACAATTCTGTCAAATAATGTACTTGAAGAAAGAACATATAAACTATCTTGTTTAGAATAAAACTCGTAAGAAGGAAGTGACACCTTCAGGAAAGAGAAAGTTTTGAATTGGAAACTTGATTGTTTTAACTGCAAGCAAATGAGCTGTGCCATGACTTAATAAAGTTTGGTGCAGCTCATATTATGTCTGCTGGTTGTTGTTTGTCGTTTTTTTAGAGGAGTTGAAACGATTGGATGTACTTCTATTTCTTTTGTATTTGGGAATGGGTAAACCTCAGATTGACGTTCATGTCACCGAATATGGCACCTTGTTTTTGTGGATAATTATACAAAGTGTCTTTAGGACAATAAAAAACCCGGCTAAACTTACCGTTTAAGCCGGGTTTTATCGTTAATGTCTTGAAAGATGTGCGCCTGATAGGACTCGAACCTACACGCCTCGCGGCACCAGATCCTAAGTCTGGCGCGGCTACCAATTACGCCACAGGCGCAAGCAGAACATACGGAATGTTCCCTTTTTGCGTGTGCAAAGATATACTATTTTTTTGAAAAAGCAAAATATCAGACCTATTTCTTTAGGATTTCGCAAGCTGTTTCGATAATGGTATCCTTTCCTCGCTGCATATCCTCGCTTTTCATGTCCACCTTCACATCAGGGTCGATGCCGAATTCCAGCTGGTTCATGTTCGGGTCGAACATCGGACTGGCGGAGAAACGGATAGACCAGCCGTTGGGGATTTCGGAACTGAACGGAAGTCCCGAACCGCCTCCCGTCTTGTCGCCTACGATTGTGACATTCGGAAACTGGTTCATGCTGTTCACAAAGTCGTTTGTCGCGCTGTACGAACGACGGTTGGTGAGAACCACAACCTTTTTCTGCCAGCGTATACCGTTCGAGGGTTCCACATACACCGGTTTCGGGTCCGAAAAGTCATTGTGTCCGGGACCAGTCTTGTGACACATGTAGCCCACGAGGACTTTCTCGTTGGTAAACCGTGCTGCCAGCTTCTGTGCCGTGGTCAGATTGCCGCCGCCATTGTTGCGCACGTCGATGATCAGGCCGTCGCAAATAGCCAGCTTGTTCAGGGTCTGGTCCAGATTGCCATCACCTATCCCGTTGGAAAAGCTAGAACAGTAGATGTAGCCGATGTTGTTCTCCAGAATGCTGTATGTCAGTCCTGAAGAGTTGGTATAATCCTTTCCCAAATAAATGCTCTGGATGCTGTCGCTGAAGTTACGCGGGTAACTGTCGAACCATTCGCGGTACTGCGAGGTAGCCAGCGAGCTGGAAAGATTCACATGTCCGTCGTGCAGTTCGTTTACCATATCCGAGAGGACCTCGAAGAGATTCTCCCACGTCATGTCCGGCGTGATGCGGCGTGCATAGCGCTCGTGCACCTCGTTCCAGTCGAGTCCGTATTCCTGATTTTTATAGTCGAGGAAACAATACTGTTCGTCGATGATTTTCCACAGCGCCTCGAAATTATCTTCGGGCGTATTGCCGGAGATGTCCTCCCGTATGCAGGAAGAGAAAACCAGCAGTCCGGTCAGCACCGTATATAATATGTGTGCAAATCGTTTCATAAGCTAAAAGGGAGTTACTTTAAGTGGCATGCTGATGCGGTTCTTTCCGCGCAGCAGATACAGGTTGCGTACGAAACCTATCATGAAGTCGTGCGAGTAGGTGTGGCTTTTCAGGTTGTTCACCTTCGACTGCTGGATGTCGCATACATAGCCCACGCGCATCGTTACGTTGTGTATCGGAAAGTCCAGCGTCACCATCTGCCGCAGCGATGGGTTGTTGTGCAGCGAAGTGAACACCACGTTCCGTCCGCCGTTGCCTAAAGAAAAAATCTCGTAGTACGATTCACCGTATTCGGGTGAGAACATGACGCCCAGCAGCGGGAGATTGGCCTGATAGCGTACCGTAAGCGGATAGCGTGCAATGTGGAACTTATAAATAAGCATACCCGATGCCCCCAGTCCGCCGTAAGCCTTTGCCTGAGCGGGATTGTTGGAGTTTCGCCGGTTGTAAACCACCCCTCCGTTCAGGTCGAGCATCGGTCCGACCAGGATTTTCAGCTTGTCGTCGTTCATGCGGAACTGATAGTGCAGGGCATAGCTCCAGTTCACCAGCCCGGCATACATCTCGGCCGTCTGAGAGATATTCTTGTTATACGAAGCATTCACCTGAATCAGGCTCTGTCCGGAAACCTTGCCTCCCAGCAGGCGTGTCATGCGCATGCTTTCGTGCAGGAAGCGTACCTCGGTTCCCGTATATTCCAGCGGAGAAAGATACGTTTCGAATATGTTGCTGTGTCCTACGCCGAACAGGGTAGATCGCATGACGTACCGTGTGGCACGCAGATTGTCTTCCTGTGCGCCGACAGACAAGAAAGTCCCCAGGGCGATGAGCAGCATGATAAACTTCTGTTTCATGGTTCCGGTTTTAGAATAAAGTCATTTGTTCGTTGTCTTCGTCCGTCGTATCGTTTTCCGTTTCCGGAGCATCCGTTTCGACGGTTTCCTCCTGCGGTTCCGGCTTTCGGGTAGGCTCCAGTTCCTCTATGTGGTCTACGGTAAAGGTTGTCAGACGCTTGCCTTTGGCCTTGAAGCTCTTTACACCCACAAAGTCGCTGGCTTCCACAATCAGTGCTTCCCTGAAGCTGTCGTGACCGCCGAATACAACTTGCAGACGCGGATAAGCCTCGCCTGACAGTAGGATAAGCTGATTATGCTTGTTTTCGCCCAGATAATTCTGCCGTTTCGAGGTCTGCTCGAAGGTAAACCGTTTCAGGTACGGATAGTTCTGCTGGTCGGCATCGTAGAGTACCGCCGTCCATACCTTGTCGGCATTGAATTTCTCGATGAACTGGATGTCGGCATCGTAATGGTTGTTCAGGTCGAAGTCGGTCGTATAGAATTCTCCGTTCTTGTGTACCACCAGAATGCTTTCTCCGCTCTGGAATTCACCCAGATACTGTCCGCGTCCGTCGTAGTTCAGGCGCAGCACATCGTGGTCGAACCATACCTTTCTGCCCCCTAGTGTAGAGCCGCCGCGCTGCTTCAGGCTGATTTTATGTACCTCGTACTTGGTCAGCAGGTTACCCATCGACTGGCGTCCCTTGATGTTGATAGTACTGAAATCTTTCTCGAATATCAGTTTCTTGATGCGCGGATTCGGACGGAGCGTCACCTTGATGACCTCTGCTTCTCCGTTCGGGTTGGCGGTGAAATACACGATTTTCGAGCCGGGAGTACCCTGCGTCACGTCGTATTCACGGTCGCGGATCATCGAAGTCACGTTGAAACGCTTGATGTAGTGGAATCCCTCTTTTCCGTCGCGGTAAATCACGTTGTAGATGGTACGCTTGTCGTTCTTCTTGAAGATGTTCACGTAGAGGATGTTCTTACCTACAAACAGCTTGTCGGACACACGTACAATCTTATATTTTCCATCCTTGTAGAAGATAATCACATCGTCGATGTCGGAACAGTTGCAGATATACTCGTCCTTCTTCAGTCCCGTACCGATGAATCCTTCCTCGCGGTTGATATACAGTTTTTCGTTGGCTTCCGCCACCTTGGTTGCCACAATGGTATCGAAGTTGCGTATCTCCGTACGTCGCGGAAAGTTCTTTCCATATTTTTCCTTGATACGTGTATACCAGTCGATGGTATATTCGGTGATGTGTGCCAGATGGTTGTCTATCTCTTCGATGTCAGCTTTCAGCTTGGCGATGAACTCGTCTGCCTTGTCCTTGTTGAACTTCAGGATGCGCGCCATCTTGATCTCCATGAGTTTGAGAATATCCTCCTTGGTCACCTCACGCACAAACTGCGGGTAGAAAGGAGTCAGTCGCTCGTCGATGTGCTCACAGGCAGCATCCATGTTCTCCGCCTGCTCAAACTGCTTGTCCTTGTAGATACGTTCCTCGATGAAAATCTTCTCCAGTGAGGCGAAGTGCAGTGTTTCCAGTGTTTCGTTGCGCTGGATGTTCAGCTCCTGACGCAGTAGCGACAGCGTATTGTCGACCGACTTGCGGAGCACCGCGCTGACCGAAAGGAAATGCGGTTTCTTGTTGTCGATGACACAGCAGTTGGGCGAGATGTTCACCTCGCAGTCGGTAAAGGCATACAGCGCATCCAGCGTCTTGTCCGACGAAACGCCCGGGGCCAGATGTACCAGAATCTCCACCTTGTCGGCGGTATTGTCGTCCACCTTCCGCACCTTGATCTTTCCCTTCTCGATAGCCTTCAGAATCGATTCTATCAGCGAGGATGTTGTTTTTCCGTACGGAATTTCGCTGATGCACAGTGTCTTGTTGTCTATTTTCGAAATCTTGGCACGCACACGTACCACACCGCCGCGTTCGCCGTCGTTGTAGCGCGACACGTCGATGGAGCCTCCCGTCTGAAAGTCGGGATAGAGGTGAAACTCTTCCCCGTGCAGGTAGGCGATGGCAGCGTCGCACAGCTCGTTGAAGTTGTGCGGCAATATCTTGGATGAAAGACCTACGGCGATACCTTCCACACCCTGAGCCAGCAGGAGCGGGAACTTGACGGGCAGCGTCACCGGTTCACGGTTTCGTCCGTCGTAAGAAGCCTGCCATTCGGTCGTTTTCGGGTTGAACACCACGTCGAGGGCGAACTTGGAAAGACGTGCCTCGATGTATCGGGGAGCCGCGGCATCGTCGCCGGTAAGGATATTACCCCAGTTACCCTGGCAGTCGATGAGCAGGTCCTTCTGTCCCAGCTGCACCAGTGCGTCGCCGATGGAGGCGTCGCCGTGCGGGTGGAACTGCATGGTATGTCCTACAATGTTTGCAACCTTGTTGTACCGTCCGTCGTCCAGCCGCTTCATGGAGTGCAGGATACGTCGCTGTACGGGTTTCAGTCCATCGTTGATGTGAGGAACCGCACGTTCCAGTATCACATACGAGGCATAGTCCAGAAACCAGTTCTGGTACATGCCGCTCAACTGATGCTTCACGGCCTCGTTGTCCTGATCGACGGGCTTATAGTCAGAATGTGCTTCTTTATCGCTTGATTGGATATCGTCTTTTTCGAAAGTATCTTCGCTCATATAAGTGATTTAGTGGAAAAACAACAGACAAAAATACGAAAAAAAATGTTCCTATTTACTATATTGTTGAAAATAAACCCGCATCCGAGTGTCCGAAAAGCGGGATTGAACCTGTGGATAAGCCGGTTTTTCTTGCCTGTCCGTCCGCTTTTTGTAGAAATTATTGGGAAACGCTTCCCGGCAAAGGACGTTCTAAGGAGATTTTCCCAGCATCATTTAGTGACCGTTCGGGCACGCTTTCCCCGGAATTTGTACAAATCTTTTTTTGTTTTGTACAAACGTGATTTTCTTTTGTACAAATTCCGGTTCCTTCTCCGGCATCTTTTTCCGGAAAAAGGCTTATTTTTTCATCTCATTCAGCACGGGAACTGTCAGCGGAATGGCAATCAGGAACGAACAGAGGTCGGACACTGCCTGACACATCTCCACACCCTGCAATCCTAAGAAATGGGGGAGAATCAGAATGAACGGGATGAAGAACAGCCCTTGTCGTGCCGACGACAGGGTAACGGCGCGTACCGGCTTGCGTATGGTCTGAAGCATCATGTTGCACAAGATGACCCAGGCTCCCAGCGGCAGGGTAATGAGCTGCCAGCGCAGGGCGCGTGTTCCGGTTTCGATGACGTGCGGGTCATCGCGGAACCACGATACGATTTCGGGCGAGAAGATGTAACCGATGACGGCACAGACGAACAAAAAGACGGCTCCCGTCTTTACGCAGAACCAGAATCCCTCACGCACACGGTGGAACAGTCCGGCACCGTAGTTGAAGCCGCATACCGGCTGGAATCCTTGTCCGAAACCGATGAGGAAGGAGTTGATGAACATGCAGATACGGGTTACGATAGACATACCCGCAATGGCTGCGTCGCCGTAGGCTCCGGCTGCTACGTTCAGCAGGATGGTCGACAGGCTGGCCAGTCCCTGACGACAGAGCGAGGGACTTCCGCCGAAGACGATTTCCTTCAGGAAGGAAGCCTTCGGAGTGAAATTCTTGAAACGGATGCGGATGTTCGTACCCCGGCTGTCCATGATGAGCAGTACCGTGAAACTGCATATCTGACTGGTCAATGTGGCCCACGCGGCTCCCGATATGCCCATGTCGAACACAAAGATGAGCAACGGGTCGAGCCCGATGTTCAGCACCGCCCCGATGATGATGCCTACCATGGCATACACCGCGTTTCCCTGAAAACGCATCTGGTTGTTCAGTACGAGCGAGGAGGCCATGAACGGAGCTCCCAGCAGAACGATGCCCAGGTATTTTTCCGCATAGGGTAGGATAGTGGGGGTAGACCCCAGGGCGATACAGATTTCCGTAAGGAACAGATGCCCGAAGAGGGCTATCAGCGCGCCTGCCATGAAGGCATAGAAAAATCCGGTTGAGGCCATCTTTTCTGCGCTGTCGTAATCCTGTGCACCCAGCTTGCGCGAGATGTAGTTGCCCGAGCCGTGACCGAAGAAGAACCCGAATGCCTGTATGATGGCCATGATGGAGAACGAAATGCCGACCGCGGCAGTAGACTGCGTATTGATTTTTCCTACGAAGTAAGTATCTGCCATAACGTAAAACGAAGTAACCAGCATGCTGATAATGGTAGGTATGGCGAGTGATCCGATAAGTCTGGGTATCGGAGCGGTAGTCATTAACGTGAATTTGTCTTTCGTGTTCATTGCTTTTCGTTCAATCTTCTGCAAAAGTAGAAAAAAATAACCATCTTTCCTTACAGATTCCGCCTATTCATAAGATAAATTAATACAGCTATTCTTATTTTTTGCTTATAAATGTCTATCTTTGTGGCCTACTATGTAAGAGAATGTAAAATAAGAAATATCAAAAATAAGAAAGAAAAATGGCACAAGAAGACGTTTTCAAGAAACTTGTTTCACACTGTAAAGAGTATGGTTTCGTATTTCCCTCAAGCGAGATTTACGATGGACTGGGAGCCGTATACGATTACGGCCAGATGGGTGTGGAACTGAAAAACAATATCAAACAGTACTGGTGGCAGAGCATGGTGTTGCTGCATGAAAATATCGTAGGTATTGATTCGGCTATCTTCATGCATCCTACTATCTGGAAGGCTTCGGGACACGTAGATGCGTTCAACGACCCGTTGATCGACAACCGCGACTCGAAGAAACGTTATCGTGCCGATGTGCTGATTGAAGACCAGATTGCCAAATACGACGAGAAAATCAACAAGGAAGTAGCCAAGGCTGCCAAGAAATTCGGCGATGCTTTCGATGAGGCTCAGTTTCGCAGCACAAACCCGCGTGTACTGGAGCATCAGGCTAAACGCGACGCATTGCACGAACGCTATACAAAGGCTATGAATGCCGGACCGGACTTGAACGAACTACGTCAGATTATCCTCGACGAGGAAATCGTTTGTCCGATTTCGGGTACCAAGAACTGGACCGAAGTCCGTCAGTTCAACCTGATGTTCTCTACCGAAATGGGTTCTACTGCCGAAGGTTCCATGAAGGTATACCTCCGTCCGGAAACCGCTCAGGGTATTTTCGTAAACTACCTGAACGTACAGAAGACCGGCCGTATGAAGATTCCTTTCGGTATCGCACAGATCGGTAAGGCTTTCCGTAACGAAATCGTTGCCCGTCAGTTCATCTTCCGTATGCGTGAGTTCGAACAGATGGAAATGCAGTTCTTCGTAAAACCGGGTACTGAACTCGAATGGTTCAAGAAGTGGAAAGAAACTCGTCTGAAATGGCATAAGGCACTGGGCTTCGGCGACGATCACTATCGTTTCCACGACCACGAAAAACTGGCTCACTATGCCAACGCCGCTACCGACATAGAGTTCCTGATGCCGTTCGGATTCAAGGAAGTGGAAGGTATCCACAGTCGTACAAACTTCGACTTGAGCCAGCACGAGAAATTCTCCGGCAAGAGTATCAAGTACTTCGATCCGGAAATCAACGAATCGTATACTCCGTACGTTATCGAAACATCTATCGGTGTCGACCGTATGTTCCTGAGCGTGATGAGTGCTGCATACTGCGAAGAAAAGCTGGAAAACGGCGAAACCCGTGTCGTTCTGAAACTGCCTGCTGCACTGGCTCCGGTGAAACTGGCTATCATGCCGCTGGTAAAGAAAGACGGGCTGCCTGAAAAGGCTCGTGAAATCATGAACGACCTGAAGTTCCATTTCCACTGCCAGTACGACGAGAAAGACAGTATCGGAAAGCGTTACCGCCGTCAGGATGCCATTGGTACTCCGTACTGTATCACTATCGACCATCAGACGCTGGAAGACAACTGCGTGACACTGCGTAACCGTGATACCATGGAACAGGAACGTGTGGCTATTGCCGACTTGAACAATATCATTGCCGACAAGGTTAGTATCACTACTCTGCTGAAGACTCTTCAGTAAATAATTGAAAATGTGCATGAATAAAAATTTATTATGGCTGTTGGGCATCCTTCTCTCGCTGAGTATGGGGCTGGCTTCTTGCAGTAAAGATACGCAGGTAGCCGATCCGTACAGTGACTGGGCGGTGCGCAACGATGCGTATATCGACTCCATTGCTGCTGTCTGTGCGAATCCTCCTGCCGGAGAAAGCTGGCAGAAGGTGCTCAACTATAAGTTACAGAGCGATAGTGAAGCAGGACTGGGCTATCAGGATTATACACCGGGAAAGAACGACTATGTATATATGAAGCTCTTCCCGCAGGATAATATCGAGCCGCTGGGCATTTCTCCTCTGGGAACTGATACGGTGGCTGTGCATTATCGTGGAAAGCTGATCAATGGTACGGTATTCGACCAGAGTTTTTCCGGCAATTGGAATGCTGAAGTCAGTGAACCGAGAAGTTTTGCTGTTTCGGGTGTGATTGTAGGTTGGACTACTGCCTTGATGCAAATGAAGGAAGGACAGCACGTTGAGTTGTATATTCCAGCCTCATTGGGATATGGTTCGGTAGCTAGTGGCGAGATTCCCGCATACTCTGCGCTGGTGTTCGATGTACGTCTGGAAGAGGTTATCCATCCGAAAGGACCGGACGATCGTTCCCTGAAACTGAAAATGGAATAAGCGTTATCTGTATAGATAGAAAGCTACAGATATCACTATAAAGACATGGAGAAGAGTCGTATCAAGCTCTGTTTAAGAGCGATGATACGGCTCTTCTCTTTATCTTTACGACCCCTTCTGATTTCTCTGTTTATTCGAGGAAGCTTCGACGTATACCGCGTTTATGCCTGTGGGTCCTGGCAAAAGTTTGTGATTTTACATGCGTAAGTCCTTCGGTCTTGAAGCATAAAAAATACCCCGAAAGTCCTTTTCGAAAGACTTTCGGGGTATATCGTTTTCACCCGATATTGGGGGGATTATTCTTCTTCGTCTACCTTGGCAGCTTCGATTATTTCCTGAGGTACCTCGTCTACGCGTACATATTTCGAAACCTCATCGCCGTCTTTTACGGTCCATATCATTGAACCGGATTCCAGCAGATCGGTTACGACATATTTGTTGTTCCAGTCGCCGTTCTCGTAGTCGTATTCTCCGCTGAGGATGTATCCGTAGTGGGCATCCTTTTCGATAGAATAAGTACCGGTGATGTAGCGCGGATACATGCTGTCGTGCTTCTGGTACATTTCAAAGTTTCCTTTGCGGTCGAACACCACGTAGATATAGAAATCTTCCGGCAACTGTTCGCCGTTCAGTTCTGCCAGTTTCCATGTTCCCTGCATCGTGATGGGATTCACTTCGAGCGGCTGTTCGGTCACCACTTCGTCTTCGCTACAAGAAAAAGTCATCAGCGAAATGACAAGCAACATCAATATGTTTACTATTTTCTTTTTCATCATGCTATCTGTTGTTTTTTACTATTTACTTATCGGTTAAATTAACTTCCAGGGTGAGGGTACGGTCGCTTGGCCGTCCTGTCACTCCGTCGAGAATCAGGGGAGCCTTGAAACTTTTGGTCTTTCCGGTCATTTTCGAAGCGTCGATGCTTATCACAATGTCGGCTTCTTGTCCCGGCTTGATGATTTCGGGTTCCGTCTTGAATGTCGCATAGTGGGGCAGGTTCATGACGGATAACTTCAGGTCTGTCGTGCCGCTGTTGCCGCACAGGATTCTTTCCGTCTGTCTGCCGTTTCCTCCGGCGGCAATCCGGAATGTCACCTTGTTCTGTTTCAGTCTCAGTTTGCCCATGGCGTACGGATAGCGGCTCCATTCGTCACCGCCTGGCTGTACATTGCCCAGCAGCACTAGTTTTGCCAGCGGTTGTTTGTCTGAGAGAGAAGAGTATACAAACGTGTTGGCATCGATGGTTCCCGGGTGGTTCTTGGGCGTATAGGTTACGCTGATGGAACCTTTTTCTCCCGGCTGTATCTGCAACTTGTCTGTCTGGGCAGCGGTACATCCGCAGTCGGTATGTATCTTGGTAATGACTACTGGCTGTGTACCGGCATTCCGGAAAGCAAACTTCACCGTAACGGGCGCATCGTCTTCCGTCATTTCGCCAAGATTGATTACCGTCCGTTCAAACTCCAGCAACTTATCTGCTCCCTTCAGCAGCGAGGGATTGAGCAGCGAGTCTATCTCCTGACGGGTGAGCGGATGCGCGCCCTGGGCCATCAGCAGCCCGGGGCAGCACATCAGTGCACTCAGTATCGTTAATCTGATCGATTCGAATAGTTTCATTAATGAATTACCTTATGATTACATCCAACCGTTGTCGTTTGCTCCCTTGCGAACGGTAACCGTTACAGTCTGCGATTTTCCGTTGCTTGTGCTTACTGTCAGCTTGGTGATACCTGCCTTGACACCGGTTACAGTCAGAACCGTACCGTTTACGCTTGCCGTAGCGATGGAAGTATCGGCCATGGTGCAAGTGTAAGTCAGCGATTCACCGTTTACGAAATAGCGTGCCAGGTCGATTGACTCAGCCTTCTCAAGACCTACGTATACGTTCGGTACGATCATTTCCGAGCCGTTGCCTTCGATTTCGTTCAACAAGTTGCCTGCATTTACCAGTCCGGCACCCATCTTGTCCTTGTATGAAGGCAAAGACATCTTGGTGATGGCTGTTCCGGCAATGTTGTGGTTCATGTGGTAAATCTTGTTGCCTGTGTAGCCGGTGTACATTTCCTGCGATGATTCCTTCAGCAGTTCGATGTACTCATGCGCCTTGAAGTGCTTTCTCAGTTTTACGGCATACGACAGTCCTAGAGCAGCTACGCCCGATACGTGCGGACAAGCCATGGAAGTACCGTCCATGTATCCGTAAGCAGGCTGTCCGTTGCGGATGAGGGTAGACAGGATAGAACCCTGCGCATCGGCAAGCGTGAAAGAAGAGTCGAAATATTCTTCATCGCTTTCGCCGATTCTACCGTAATATTCCAGGTCGCCGCCCGGAGCACTGATAGCTACTTCCGGACCGTAGTTGGTATAAGATGCCGGAGTGAAGTCGGCAGCCGTACCTGCTACGCTGATACACTTGGAGTAAGCACCCGGATAACCCGGAACAGCAGCATACTCGTTGCCGGCAGCAAAGATAGCCAGACCTCCGTCGATTACACCGTTAGGCGAACCGGCATTGTTGATAAAGTAGTCGAGTGCTTCCTTTTCCAGCGGATAGGCTTCTTCCCATTCCTTTTCGGTTGCCGGACCCGGAGTATATCCGTCCATCGGGTTTGCCAGACCAGAGTTGTAACCCCAGCTGCACTGTATGATGACAGCACCGTTGTCGGCCGCATACTTGATGGCTTTAGCCTCCATATCGAGTGTTACGCCCGAGTTTCCGGCAAATACCTGCAGTGGCATGATTTTCACACCGTCCTGGTTGCCCGAACCACCTGCGATACCGCAGACACCCTGTCCGTTGTTGTTTACGGCTGCAATGATTCCGGCAACGTGCGTACCATGTCCGGTATCGTTTACGTCGTTCCAGGTGATATCACCAGAATCGGTTACGAAGTTGTAGCCGTACTTGTCTCCCTTGTAGCCGTTTCCGTCGGCATCTTTCTTGCTGCCCAACGTTTCACTTTCGTTTACCCAGATATTGTCTTTCAGGTCGGGATGTGTATACATCACACCTTCATCGAGCACAGCCACGATGATGGAAGGATCGCCTGTACATTTCTCCCATGCATTCAGGCAGTTCACGTCGCATCCCGGAGTAGCTTCTGCCGTATACAGCGGGTTGATGTCTACATTCTGGTTTTCGAAAGCATAGTCGCCGGTATTGTTGTAGTTCCACTGGAAGGGGAAACCCGGGTCGTTGGGAGTGTTCTGCATCGCAGCGAAGGTGGACCGAGTTTGGTTCAGTGCGTTTTCGCTGACATATACCCGCTTCTCATCCGAGTTGTATGCCTTCTTGATGCGGTGGTTGCACTGAACGTGGCTGATGTCGCCCAGTTTCGACAACTGGCGTGCAGCCTCGTGCAGGTCGACGTTTTCGTCGAATTTCACCAGATACCACAGGTGCAGACCTGCCGCACGGGTACGAGCCTCGTTCTTGCTGTCTACCGGGAATACACGTTCGAAATGGTATCCGCCCAGTATGTCGAGCACTTCATCGGTAGAGGGGATGCCGGAGCGGGTCATCGCCGCTCCGCTTCTTGACGCACGAGTCATGGTCTGGTCAAGAATCTCTTCCATCTCCGGTTTGAATTTGATAATAAGTTCTCCGGGCTGAGCGTCAGCCGGTATATATATTTCCGTATTTTGTTCCGGTGCATAAGTCTGTTCCAGCTCGTTGTCCGAACATGCTGCCAGAAACAAAGCAAGTGTAGCAATATATATATATCTTTTCTTCATTCTAGTTTAAGTATTAAAATTACGTGTTATTCTCCTGATATTTCTTCCTCAAGTACATATTTTCCGAAATATTTCGGGAATGCGGCATTCAGGTCGTTTGCTTCCTTTCCGTAGAAATATTCGAAATCCATAGGAACCTCGTTGAATCCAACTTCTACGCCGTCTGAGTTCTTTCCTGCTTCCTGCTGGAACACCATCGATTCCGGATACCAGTCTATCAGGTACGGATGGAAGATAATCCAGTTAGGCAGCTTGCCCGTCAGGAAGTTCAGGTTGATGTTGAACGACTTGGTATTGGGGAGTACGCACGGTACGTCGGTACCTTTTACAGAGAACTCACCGCCGTCGTATTTTACAGTCACCGCCTTGTCGGATGTCTTCAGCCACTGGCAGGTATCGGCCAGCAGTGTGCAGACGTCAGCGTCAGGATGCTGGCTGGCGTACTGGCTGTAGTTTCCGAACTTGGCCATCATTTCCTCGTCGGTAGGCAGTTCGCCTTCGATGAATCCGTAAGACAGTTCCAGCTGGTCGAGGGTATCCCATTCCATCAGTTTCATGAACTCGTTCTTGTCGCTCGACTTGTCGAGGTCTACATACATACCGATGTGCTTGCCTTTCCACTTATATCCGCTTTCCATCTGCGTCATGTCGAGCATGGTATCGTTTCGTCTGCATCCCGACAGCTTCAGTGCTTTCAGTTTCGGGAAGTTTTCCTTGTTGACTATGCTGGTTATCTTGCTCAGCGAAGCAAAGTTGTTGCTTTCCAGTCCCAGTTCTTCCAGACCTACATAGCTGTTGTCGACAGCTCCTCCCAGTTTGGCAAATTCTTCCGGCAGTTCTACCAGACCGTATGATGTGATGGAAAGCTTCTTGAGGTGCTTCAATTCACAAATTTCCGGTCCCAGTACGATTTCACGATCCTGACGGTTAGTATTGCTCTGGATGTTGAATGATTCCAGATACTTCAGGTTCTTGATTTCCTGCGGCAATGTTTCCTTGGTGTCGATCATGGCAATAGACAATGAACGGACACGTCCTACGGCAGCAGCTTCGGGCAGATCTTTATCGGTTTCTTCCCACAAGGTTACGTCGGACCAGTTACGCATGTTTTCGCTTACATCGAGCGCATACATGCACTGTACCTTCTGTGTGATGAGGACGATAGAGATAGAGTCGCCTGCACGGTTGTCTTCGATGCGGATAGCCGGTTTCTGAGTTACGGTGAGGTATACTGCATCAATTTCGTTACCGTCGCTGTCTACCAGCTGGTCTTCGCTGTTCTTGGCTACCAGCTTGACTTTAGCCACGCGGGTGTAAGGCACGGCGTTCATGTTCCATTTGAATCTTGCCTTTACCGAGCGCGGACGTGAACCACGGTCGAGGTTCACGTTCAGGTCTGCTTCCTTCGGCAGTGTCAGCCAGTCGGCTTTGTCGGAAGCACTCATGCCTGCTTCCTCATCGGCCGGCACTTCTTCGGCAAACGAATACTCTACCCCTTCGATGGCAAACTGTACGTTGGTAGAAATGTTTACGTCGAAGTAACGGTTGTCTTCGATGTCAGAGTTTTCCAGTTCCACTTCCGGCTTGTCGAGAATAATCTGCTTTCCGAAACCGAACTGAGTTACCTTCAGGATTTTCGCTTCGTTGCCTGCCGGACTGAAACGTACCTGTGCGGTACGTGCCGTATAGGTCAGCGTAGAGTCGATGTTCAGTTCACAGGTTGCGCTTCCTGTTCCGTTGGCGGGCGATACAGATATCCACGGTGTAGAGCTGCTGGCTTGCCAGTTGACATCTGCCTTGACCAAAATTTCTTTGAATGACTTTTCGGGGCCTACCGTGATTTCCTCCACGTCGAGCGAGAGTCCGCCCGGGATGTTCACGTCATCGTCTTCCTTACACGATGTGGTGATTCCAGCGAAAACAGCCAGTCCAAGTATCAATCGATTTATAATTTTCATAATCAGTTATATTTCCTTTGTTCTTTAATTATCGTTCTATTCCTAAAATGTCGCATCCGCGGATATCCTGAGTCTTGTCGTAGAACAGGTAATACATACCGGTCTGGATAGCCGAGCAGACACCCGAAAGGTCGATGGAGATGTTCGGATTGTCCTTGATATCGAGAATCCAGATGTATGGTGTCATGGTTTCGTCCACTTTACGAATATCGTTCGAACCAATCTGCAACTGTACCAGGCTCGGGCACTGAGTGATACCTACCGGCCAGTCGCGCAGGGTACGGTCACCTTTCTCGTTGCGCTGGTAGCGGATGGCAAAAGCCTTCAGTTCGCTACAGTTCAACGGCTGAGGCGGTACTTGTGAGAACGAGTTATAGCTCAAGTCGATACCGGTCAGGTAAGGAATGTTTGTCGCACGGAAGTCATCGCACAGCTTGGTCAGCTTGTTGAAACGCAAGTCGATAGTTTGCAGCAGATGAGCGTTCGAACCCTGCATGTCGCCTTCCTTCACTTCGGTCAGCTCGTTGGCTGTCAGGTCCAGAGTCTGGATAGGAGAGCCCGACTTGAACAGTGCTTTCGGGAAGTTCTTCAGCTTGTTGTACGACAGTGAAACTGTGTATGCGTTGATACCCTTGAAGTTATCGTCGCCTCCGGCAAATCCGGTAATCTTGTTGTGCGAGAAGTCTACGCTGCTCATGATGTAGATAGACTTCGCGTTGAAGATATTCGGAACCTCAGTCAGTTCGTTGTAAGAGAAACCTAATGTTTCTACCTCGTTGGTAAATGCGCAGAAGTCATCGGGGATAGAAGAAATCTTGTTGTTATCCAGATACAGGGTAGACAACTTGATGTCCGTTCCGAATGAGTGCAGGGTATGTACCTTGTTGGTAGTACAGTCCAGCATCTTGAACTTAACCATCTTGTGCAGCTGTGCGTCATCCGGGAACTCTTCGAGGTTGTTGTATCCCATGTAGAGAATCTGGAGTCTTGGTCCGGCAGGCATGTCGCACAGTTTCGACCAGTCTTCTCTCAGCTGAGCGCCGGTGATGTTCTGGTTGCAGGCAATGTTCAGCAACTGCAATTCGGGTAAGTTACCGATCATGTCGAGCGGCAGACGAACCAGGTTCACACAGTTGTAAAGTTCCACGTCGGTCAGGTTGGTCATATCAGACCAGCTCAGATTTTCCTTCTCATATTCCTGCGCGTACGCCGATTGAGGATCTGTCCAGCTGGTACAAATATCTTCGCACTTGATAGGAGAGTTGGCAATGTAGAACTGCTGCAAGTTCTTCAGGCGCATGACAGCCTTCGATACACCGGTGATGCCGTTGGTCAGGATACCGATCTGCGTATCCTTCTTCGAGATACGGCTGTTCTTCTTGATCTTGTTGTTTGGAGAAGCATAGTTGTCGATAGTCCACTGCAACATTTCCGACAAGTTGGCACGTATATCTCTGTCGAGGAAATGCTTCTTGTAGTCCATACGCATTTCGTTGCGTTTAGCTTCGCTCATGTCAGGCTGTATGCCTTGGGGACCGAACAGTGTTCCACCGTATGTTTCATCGTGTGAACCCAGCGCCAGGATACGCAGTTCAGTGAGCTGTCCGATAGCATCCGGCAGTTTACCCGATGCACCAAATCCAGCCAGGGTAAGTGAAGTGACACGACCGTTGTTATCGAGTGTTACTCCCGGCTGATCGCCCCACATGTCGATATCCTTGTTGAAGTTCCAGTTTGCTCCCTGCGGATAAGTAGCACCGTAGTAGCTCCAGTTCTTTCCGTTCATCTGATCCCAGATTTCCTTCAGGGCCAGATAGTCCTTGATGTTTTCGGCAGTTTCCGATACCAGTACCGGTACGATGGCATATTCAGTCAGTGCATTGTCTTTTACAGTAAATGTTTCACCGCTGACAGCCTGTGTTTCGAGTTCGGTTTCCGTTACACCCGATTTTGAGTATACGGTGTACGAAATTACTTTATAGTTTCCGGCAGGCAACCATACAGCAGAGTCACAGTAAGCTACTCCGTGGTCTTTGTACTTGTCGTTTTCGCTATCGGGATTAGTCAGTTCATATTCTTCTTCGTATCTGGCTTTCAGTTTTTCGAATGTGTAAGTTACCTGGCTGAAGGTATTCTGTACCTGAATATCTGCCAGCTGAATGTCGCTGAACAGATAACCTTCGCTATTGGCACGGGTTGTCTCCGGCAGCTGTTTTTCCAGTTTGAACTTTACAGAACCTCTGGCCTGTGCATCGATGGTCAGGTCTTTTACCGTCAGTCCGGAAGGAACGACAGTAAACATTTCGTCAGCATCGGCCGATACGCCGGTTATCACCTGGTCCAGCTTGTCGTAGATTCTGTATCCTACGATCTTGTATTCACCCACCAGCAACTGCAACTTGTCGCTGCGCAGTCCGTATTCCGCATTTTCATCGTTGTAGGCATTCAGTACCAAAGTCTGTGTAATGCTGGTACCGTTGTACAGCATTTCCACCTCAATTTTCTTTGCTTCGCCCAGATTGTTGATCGAAGCACGTGTTGCGGCACTCTGAGCGGCAGCTTCTGTTCCGTTGTTGTACGATGCCTCCTTGTAGAGCTTGAACTGAACGTAGCCGTACTGGCTCTGGCTCACTTCTTCATCGTCAGAGCATCCGCTCATAGCCATGCCCGAGAACACGGCTATGAGTGATACAAACAATAGTTTTACTATATTAAATTGTAGTTTATTCATTATCAGCAATTATAACCAAACTTGTATTCCACATTCAATTAAAAAGTCTCCCATATCGAAGTTAGCTACACCTACGGTCATGACAGGCTGTTCGTTGATCTGTTCTTGTGTAGGCAGACCTGAAACAACGATGTATGTCTTGCCGTCGATGGTTTCGCTGGTTGCCTGAGTATTTGTCCAAGCCCAGTTGCTCATGGCTCCTACACTGTAGCCTTCAGGGATGGTTCCGACTACTTCCAGATAAATCTTGTTTCCGTTCTGAAGTACAGACTTGTCGGCCGATACATACCAGAAGTTCTGACTCATCTTGTCATCGTCGGCATAATCAAACATTGGGTTGCTTGAGTCCCTCAGCATGGCTGCATCGTCGGGGATACTTTCGAACGGAGTCAAAGTACCGTTCATCATGACATAACCCTTGAGCTGAAGGCTGGTCACTTTCTTTTCAGGAACTTGTGTGAAGCTTACCATCACATTGTTCTGGTAAGTTGAGCTGAAGTATCCTTCTTCGTCCAGCAGCACATCGTTGTAGTGTCCTTTGTACTTGTCGCAGAAATCTTTAGAGATCAGCAGTACGATAGCACCTCTTTCAGTATCTCCTGTCAGCTTGTCAACATCCAGTGAAACGTTCTTATCGTTGATGCTTACCTTAACCCAGCTATCCATATCTGTAGCATCGAAGTCGTAAGTATATGAGTAGTAATTAGGATAAATTTCTTCTCTATTTACGCGACCGATGATGTAACCGAACTCACCGTTTCTTACCTGGTCTACAGTCAGTGTAAGCGGCAGCGAGTAAGTAGTTTCTTCTCCTGTCATAGAGTTGGATACAGAGAAGTAAGTAGAGTTGTGATCCAGTGTCATGTGGTTCTTTGTGAACGACAGGTCTGTTTCCTTGAAAGTAATCACATCTTCTCTCAATCCTTCATACGAAACCGGGATTTCTACCTGCTGTTTGTTATCTTCTGTAGCGATGACCAGCTTGTCGTCTGCATTGCTGAAAGAGTTGATTACAGAAATGCCCGAAGCCTTGTCGAATGTCAGCTGGAATACTCCCGGAGTTTCAGTAGAAGCCTGAGCCTTGATCCAGTCCGGTTTTTCAGCGATACCGACCGTCTTTTCCGATTCCACCTTGATGGTAGTGTACACGATGTCGTATGCATTGTCTGTCAGTCCACTACCTTTGATAACCAGCGGATGTTCTGCATCGTATACATTTCCTTCTTCATCAGTTACTACCAGGTCGGCATATTGCTTTTCCTGACAAGTAACCTTGCAGATAACCTGCGACTTTCCACCCATGCTCAGTGTCAGTTCGGCAACTTCACTGGTGAGCTGTGATTCAGAAATCACGATCTGTACTGTCTGTGAGCCGGCTTTACCGGAGAGAGTCGTTTCTGTAAATTCGCCGTCCTTGAACTTACACCATCCCTTGTTGCTGCTCAGTGTCCAGTCTGTTCCGGCAGAGAATGACAGTTCCAGTGTTTCTCCTGCATTTCCCGAAAGTTCTTTCAAGGCAGGAAATTCTACTGTTGTTGATCCTTCAGGATCGTCACTGCTACATGCTGTAAATGTAAAACCCATCATCATGGTCAGTACCATGAGCAGGTAAATCGGTTTCATATAAAGTGTTTTCATAATGAATTGCATTTGATAAATATTAATAACCTTCTTCTATTAATTTTTCGGCTTCCGCATCGCTGATCCATTCCAGGATGTTGGCATAAGTACCTACCGTACCTACTCCGTCGACATGCAGCGTGACATACTGGAATACGAACTTCTCGCATGTACTGTAGTAAGACGTATACATTGTAGGCTGATACATCAGCAGGTTACCGTCGCCATAGATGGTACCGAAAGCTTCGCTGGTAGTTCCACATACCTGCTCTTCCATGCTCACCAGCGGTTCGAGCGGATTCTTGCGGTCGAAATCCAACACGATATCATGTCCTTTGTAATACAGGTCGTGCAGAATGACAGAGTTTTCCTTTTCCGGATTTACTTCTGTCTTGATCAGACGCATGGTTACATTCTGCATATAATCTTCGAAGTAGCTGGAAGTCACCTTGCAATATCCCGTAAAGGTGTGGATGTCGAACGGACATGCCTTTTGCAGAACAACTTTCGTATCGATGCCATACAGGCTCCACTGTTCCTCTTTCGGGATAATCAGTCGGAGTCCGAGAGTGAGATACTCATTGATGTCAATGTTATCATAAATTCCCTGAACCTGTACGTTGGCTGCACATTCACCAGCCTTGATCGTAACAGTATTCGACAATAGTTTGTAATGCTTTCCTTCTACGGCATCGCTGATGCTGTCTACCACCTCTACGGCAAACGTACGGTCGTAGCTGGCAGGAACAGTAGCAGAGACAGGCACATTGAATACCTCTCCGGTTTCCTGTACGGCATAGCGGTAAAGCGTATCGGAAAACATAAGATAATTGGGACCTTCATAAGTAGTTCTTTCCGAATTACATCCGGCGAGCCCCATCAAAACAGCAATAACTGCGATACAACCAATAAACAGTTTTTTCATTATCGTATGTTTTTAACTTATTTATTACTTTCATTCGGTGTGATGTCGGCTCCCGGTGCTTCTATTTCGTGCTGCGGGATAGGCCATACAAAGAGCGGATCGTCTTTTTCTACCTTCAGGCTGCTGCCGTTGCTCAGCGACTGGTCCTGTGGTTCGCGCTGGAAGCCTTTGTGCCAGCGTTTCAGGTCGTTCAGACGGAAGCCTTCCATGTACAGTTCCTTCACACGTTCCTGTTCGATGACATCCATGGCATTGTCTTTCGACAAGGCTGTAGAACCTCCGTAAGAAGAGTAGCGTGCCATACGCAGGGTGGTGATGTCGCTTCCTGCCTTGGCGTAGTCGCCTTTCTGTACGTATGCTTCAGCACGGATCAGGTACTGTTCCGACAGGCGGAATACTTTCGGCATGCAGACGTGGCGGATGCTTGCGTTCATGAATTCTTCGTTTCCGAAATATTTGATCAACAGCGGCCAGGTCAGTCCGTGGTCGTAGCCGGTAGTAAACGACTGGAAGTAGGTAGTGGCACGCAGGTCGTTTGCGTCGTACAGGTTCAGTACCCACAAAGCCGGCACATAATCAGGTTTCAGTGTCTGATAGTCGTAGTTGGCGAAGATAGTACCCAGTGCACCTCCGTAAGAGTTGATGGTGAATCCTACTTTCCAGATGATTTCAGTCGCATGGTCGTTGGTCCACATGTATTTATAGTAGCTTACGCCCGACGAGATATTCTGATTGCAGCTTGACAGGGCATAATATCCGTCGTCGATAACCTTCGATGAATATTTGATGGCATCATCCCAGCGCTTCATGTACAGAGCTACACGTGCGCGCAGGGCATGTACGGTATATTCGCTGAAGTAAGGAGAGTCGTACAGCGCTCCGTCGGTAGCCGAGCTGTAGTCGTCTTCCAGTTTCAGGAGTTCGGCTGCTCTGTCCAGGTCGTCCAGAATGAACTGGTACGAATCCTTCAGGTTGGCACGTACGATCGGTTCGTTGCCTTTGTAGTGTTCGGTGATGACCACACCCAGCTGGTTGGCTGCGTCCTCATCGCTTTCGTAAGGCTTGCAGTACATCTTGACCAGTTCCGAGTAAGCCAGTGCACGTGCGAAGTAAGCCTCTCCGCAGTACTGGTCCAGACGGTCGTAATCGGCATCGGTCTTGATAGACTTCTTAACTTTCTCTACGTTGTCGAGCAGGAAGTTACAGCGGTTGATCACGCCATACAGTGCGCCGTATACAGCTTCCACCTGTTCGTTGGTAGGATGGATGTCTTTCCAGCGCCAGATATCACCGTAGGTATTGGAATATCCGTTTACGGCATACACAAAATCGGCCTGCAAGTCGGGCAGCAGAGTCAGGTATCCGGAGTACAGATAAGAGCTCTTGAAGGCATCGTATATACCGATTACAGCCAGGTTGGCATCGTCTACAGTATTGATGGCCTTGTCCTGCTGGATAGCATCTTCCGGATATTTGTCGAGGCAGGAAGTAGCAAGCAGGGCTATAGCAGACAATATGAAATATTTCTTTATTTTTTTGATCATTTTTCTTTTCTATATTAATTAAAATGAAACCTCTACACCAAGTGTAAACTGTCTTGACATAGGATACTGTGCCTTGTATACGTTTGAAGAAGATTCAGGGTCAAGACCTGTAAATCCGGTAAACGTCAGCAGGTTCTGTCCCTGCAGGTAGATTCTTGCCGAGCTGAAGAAATTGGTCTTGCTCAGTAGGCGCTGCGGGAAGGCATAAGCCAGCGTAACGTTCTTCAGACGCAGGAAGGAAGCATTTTCCAGGAAACGGTCGTCGAACTGAGGAGTGACGCCGTGACGAGGAATGTCGGTGATGTCGCCCGGCTGTTTCCAGCGGTCGTACAGCAGACGTTTAGACTGGTTGTATGCGGCATACAGTCCGTTGCTTTCTTCAAAGTAGCGGTCGTTGTTGAACATCCAGCGGTCGGCTACCCAGCTGAACTGAGCGGCGAGCGAGAAGCCTCTCCATGCCAGCGATGTTCCGAAACCGCCCTGCCAGGGAGCGTCGAAAGTCTTTCCGGTCATCACCTTGTCGCCTTCGTTGAACTCATTGGTGATCTGTCCGTCCTTGGTATACCACAGGGCATCACCGTTGGCAGGATTTACGCCGGCATAGCGGTTAATATAGAATTCACTTACAGAGTGTCCTACAACCAGCTTGGTGGCAGTAGTAGAAACTTCGTATTCCTGTACTCCGTTGTAGAGTTCCAGCAGCTTGTTCTTGTTGTACGATGCATTGGCGTTTACGCTCCATACAAAGTCTTTCGTGCGGATCACGTCGGCGCTTACGTTGAATTCCACACCACGGTTCAGCATGGCACCGATGTTGTCCCAGTGTTCACCTTCGCCGGTCAGTGCGTAAGAGTCGGGCACGAGCATCAGCATGTTGGTCGTCTTCTTGTTGTAGAATTCGATGTCGAGGTTGATGCGGTCGATGAATCCCAGGCGCAGAGCTACGTTGCTCGACCAGAGTTTTTCCCAGCTCAAATCCTCGTTTCCGCTCTGCGACGGATAGATACCGGCCTGATCTTCGTAATTGGCTTTACCTGAAACCAGTGCCAGATGATCGTAGTCGGGGATAGAAGAGTTACCCGAAGTACCGGTACTCAGTGCGATCTGTGCGCTGCTCAACCATTCGATGTCTTTCAGGAACGGTTCGCTCTTCAGGTTCCACATGAAGCCCAGCGACCAGAATCCTGCCCAGCGGTTGCCGGTACCGAAACGTGAAGAAGCATCGGCACGTACGGAGAAGTCGGCGTAATACAGATCCTTGTAGTTATATTCGCCACGTCCGAAGAAAGACAAGTACGAATAAGAGGTTGTAGAGTCGGCCCACGATGAAGCACGTGTACCCGAACTGATGTTTGTCAGGAAGTCATTCGACTGTCCGGTGGTGATAACCTGAAAACCTTCCGAGCGGTAATCAACGCCTTCCTGTCCCAGCAGGAAGTTGAACGAGTGGTCGCTGTTCAGTTCCCAGCGGTAGTTTACGGTAGTTGTTTCGGTCAGGTTCAGCATGTCCGAAGAGTTACGTCCTGCCGTACCCATTTCGTTGTTGATGATGTAGCTCGGGAACGACTGCATGAATGCGGTAGAGTGCGAGTAGTCGGCACCGAACTGTGCGCGGATGGTCAGGTTCTTTACGTTTTGCAGCATCAGCTCAAAGCCGTCGTACTTTTCCGTCCATGCGTAGTAGGGGTTTTCCGAGGGCAGGCCGTAGCCTTTGGCGCCGGACAGGTTGTAGGTTCCCGACTCCAGCTGGATGACGGTGTCCGGCGCAATGGCGGCCAGCAGTTCGTCCACATTATGTACGGAAACGGCGTCGGAGACGGAGGTCGGTTCAGTATCCCCGGCGGCTGCCGCATCTTTTCTCGCGGGGCTGGTCACCAGGCACACCGCCACGAAGACGATGGCGATCACGCCCACCAGACTGATCCAGAAGCCGGGCTTCTTATAGGAAAGCACCGACTTGATGCGCTCCTTGACGCTCACCTCGCCGAAGGCCACGGGACAGTCCGCGAAATGCGCCCGATTGGTGGAGCAGTTCAGCAGGGCGGCGGAGTAGGCTTTCCGCTCGTCCAGCTCCATGAACTGCACCACCCGCTCGTCGCAGGCGATCTCGATGTCCTTGCACAGCAGGATGTAGGCTGCCCACACCAGCGGATTGAACCAGAAAGCCCACCATCTTGAACCAGTGGTCGCCCTTGTCCAGATGGGTGCGCTCGTGGGCGAGGATGTAGCGCTGCTCCTCGGGGGTCATGCCCATGGGGATGTAGATATTCGGGCGGATGAAGCCCAGAATAAAAGCGGTCTCGATGCGGTCGCATTCCCAGCCGCCGGGGATTTTGACTGCCTCCCGAACCTTCAGCTTCAGGGTCAGGTAGGTGTACAGACTGTAAATGCCGAAGCAGCAGGCGATGCCAAGCCAGAACCATGGCAGAACCGACAGGAAATCAAAGCCTGTATCCGGTTCCGGCGCGGTTTCCGGGGCGG
>OHSQ01000243.1_pt1 | contig 26270 bp, 18 predicted proteins | sample 1578661 | NCBI WGS metagenome assembly OHSQ01 (sample SAMEA3879534, study PRJEB24766) | human gut metagenome | biome: human-associated habitat; feature: feces | place: USA | collected 1985/1987 | reverse complement strand
CTACATCGTCCTCGACGATATCGTCTACCACGGCAAAAAGCGTTACGACGAGCAACTCGATTCGCTGCAACTCGACTGGGCGTCGCGCTACGCCCGGCTGCTGCCGCAAGGCTCGCGCGTCTGCATCGCCATGCACGCCCCGGTCTACAAGGCGTGGATAGACCACACGATGGAGTCCATCGAGCCGCTTCTGGCGGCTTTCGCCGGTTTCGAGCTGCATTTCATCACGGGACACACCCACATCAACTCGAACTACGAGCTGCGCGACGGCGTCACGGAACACAACGTCGCCCAACTCTGCGGCAACCTCTGGCACGACCCGATGAATGCCGACGGCACGCCGAAAGGCTACCAGCTCTTCCGCGAGGAGGGCGACAGCTTCGCATGGCAGTACCAGCGGCTCGACGAGCCGGCCCAACGCCAGCTGAAGGTCTGGCTCCCGGGCCAGACGGCCGCGAATCCCGACCGCTTGGTGGTCAAGGCGTGGAACTGGGACTCGTACTGGACGGTCGTCTGGTACGAGGACGGCTGCTACAAGGGCTCGATGCAGCGCACCCGCATGGCCGACCCCGACTATACGGCGCGGCTCGACTCGCTGCGCGGCGCCGGCGTCAAGCTCGCCCGTCCGCAGGCGGCACGCCCCGCCGTCTTTTACTTCACGGCCCGTCCGTCGGCCGGCACGCGTGAAGTCACCGTCGTGGCCACCGACCGCTTCGGCCGACGCTACACCGAACAGGTCCGGCTGCGATGACCCCGAAACGAAACATGAACGACAAAACCAAAAACCAATACCGTATGAAAAAACTCTTTACGCTGCTAACCGTTCTGTCGCTGTCGTGCGCGCTGCTTTGCATCTCGGGATGCGAAGACAGCGGCGACACCGTCTATGTAGACGAAGGGCGACTGGTTTCCGACGTGGTGATTGACACCTCGATGGAGGTATTCGAAGGTATGACGATTTCCATCGAAGGCCAAGGCTTCGAATCGGGAGACCGCATGCTGCTCCGCGCCGAAACCGACATCGAAATGGAGACCGAAGTCTCCGCTTCGGACGCACTTGCCTTCACGCTGCCCGAGGAGATTGAGGACGGACACACCTACAAGTTCGTTCTGGTCCGCGGCGACGACTACCAGGTGCTCGGCGCCTCGACGCTGACCGTCAAACTGGTCATCAACGTCGACCTGGGCGGAACCATCTCCGCCTCGTGGGAGGGTCCCGCCGTCATCCGCGGCGAGGGATTCCGCGCCACCGACGTACTGGTGCTCAGCCAGGGCGACGACTCGTGGGAAATCACGCCGAGCGAAGTGGACGACCTGTCGCTCACCTTCATCGTTCCGGCGGGCGTTGCCGAGGGTGAGAGTTCCTTCACGCTCCGCCGCGGCACGGAGTCTCAGGAGCTCGGCACGGCCGACCTCTTCCTCTCGACCTCGGCCGTCGTTCCCGACAAGGAGGGCATGACCATCAAGGGCATCGTCCACGCCAACGGCCGTGGAATCGCCGACGTGCTCGTCTCGGACGGCGACCTCATTACCCGCACCGACGAAAACGGCTTCTACTGGCTCGCCTCCGAGAAGCGCAACGCACTGGCTTTCGTCATCCTGCCTTCGGGCTACGACGTCCCGACCAGCAAGGCCATGCCGCAGTTCTGGAAGCCCTGTACGCTCGACGCCTCGACGTGCGAACAGCTCGACTTCAAGCTCATTCCGACCCAGAACGACAACCACACGATGCTCGTTGCGACGGACATGCACCTGGCCAACCGCAACACGCCGCTCGACTATGTACAGTTCGGCGACGGATTCGTCAAGGAGATTACGACCACCTACAACGCCGCAGCCGGCAAGGTCTACATGCTCAACCTGGGCGACTTCTCGTGGGACCGCTACTGGTACTCGAACAAGTGGGCGCTGCCCGAGTGCAAGAGCTCGGTTGAGGATTTCGACTTCCAAATCTGGTCGGCCATGGGCAACCACGACAACGACCCCTATGTGGCCAATGACTTCGGAGCCGAGGCTCCCTACCGCCAGTACATGGGACCGGTATACTACGCGATGAACATCGGCAAGGTGCATTACATCATGCTCGACGACACGGAATACACCAACGCCGGCGGTTCGCAGGGCGTCGTGGGCGACCGCGAATACGAACGCCGCTTCGACGCCAAGCAGCTGGACTGGCTGCGCGAAGAACTCAAGTATGTCGACAAGTCGACCCCGATTGTGGTCGGTGCACACTGCCCGCTCTACAACTACATCGGCATCGACCTGGTAACCACGTCGCTGAAGAGTTCGTCGGATGTAGACAACATCCTCGGCTGCTTCGACGGCTTCACCAACGTCACTTTCGTGACGGGCCACACGCACGTCAACCGCAACATCCAGTCGCCCAAATATGACAACGTCTATGAGCAGAACGTGGCTGCCGTCTGCGGCACCTGGTGGTGGACCGAACAGTACGCCGGCATCAACGTCTGCACGGACGGCTCACCGGCCGGCTACAAGATTTTCACGGTCAACGGCACCGACTTCAAGTGGCAGTACAAGGGTGTCGGCCTGCCCGTCGAGCGGCAGTTCATGACCTACGACATGAACGAGGTCAAGAGCTACTGGGCAACCAACGAGAAGGCCCAGCAGGCCTTCGACTCGGGCAACCTGCCCAACCGCCGCAACGACTACAGCTCGGTGGGTGACAACGAGGTATACATCAACGTCTGGGCCTACGAGCCGGGATGGGACATCACCGTGACGGAGAACGGCCGCGAACTCGAAGTCTCGCAGGTATGGAAGCGCGACCCGCTCCACACCATCTCCTACGACATCCCGCGCGGCGTTTCGAACTCGCTCACGTTCCCCTCGACCTACTGTCCGCACATGTTCTCGGTAACGGCATCGTCCGAGAACTCGACCCTCGAAATTTCGGTTACCGACCGCTTCGGCAACGTCTACAGCGAGAGCATGACGCGTCCGAAGGAGTTGACGACCGCTTTCTAATCCGCAAAAATCTGAACCCATGAAAAAATTACGCAACAAATGGTTTCTGCCGCTCTTCTGCGCAGCGCTCCTGGCAACGGGAGCCTGCTCGGAGGACGACACGGAGAGCGGCACCCGTGAACCGCTGCCTCCGACGCTGACCACCGAGAACATACCCGACGGAGGCTTCTCGTTCCTCTATTCGGCCCAGGAGCCCCAAACCTTCCTGCTCAGCACCGACGCTCCGTGGGAAATCACCAAAACGTCCGGCTGGTTTGTCGTCTCGCCTAAGGAGGGCGAAGCAGGCCAGGGAATCGAAATCACAGTGCTCGCCGACCAGAACGAAGGCGAGGAGCGCACGGGCGAATTCACCATCCGCGCCAACAGCGGCAACAACCTCCATCCGGTCTACACCGAATACACTGTAGAACTGCGTCAGGATGCGTTCCGTGCCGCAGGCATCACGGTTGAGGGACTTACGGAGGATGTGCTGACCTTTGCCGCCGAAGAGTCGGCCGCCACGACGCTCTACGTAACGGCCTCCTACGACTGGAACATTACGCTTAGCGACGACTCGTGGGTCGGCATCTCGCCGATGAACGGTACGGCCTCCGAGCGTACGGCTGTGAAGGTGACGCCCAAACCCAGCACCGACGGCAAACGCCACGAGGCAACGATGACCATCACGGCAACCGACCCGATTTACCCCGAAAATACGGCTACACGCGAAATCGCACTCGTCCAGATGCCGCCTTCGGATTCGCATCCCGAGGGAACCGTCTTCTGGCAGGACGACTTCGGCTGGGTAACCGAAAACTGGGTTGAGCCCTACACCAAGTACGGCTGGCCTTCGGTCGCCATCGACGGCAAGAACAACAACGAATTCGCCCTCTCGACCGACGGCATGGCTTCGGCAGCAGCCGAAAAGGGATACACCTACAGCCCGTCGGTATACGCACGCTACGAAGGCCACCTCAAGTTGGGCAAGACGGCTAACATGGGCTCCATCACCACCCCCTCGCTGTCGGACATCGACGCCGGCAAGAATGCCACGCTGCTCGTGCAGTTCGACGCGGCGGCCTACTCGTCGGCTGGCGGCTCAGTCGACAACGGCGACACGCACTTCTATGTCTCGGTAACGCCCCCGGCCACCATCGACGGCATGGAGGAGAGCGAAGTCGGCATCGAGGTGACCAACGTCTGGAGCTGGACCCGCTACTCGGTACTCGTCTACGGCGCAACGGCCGAGACGAAGATTACCTTCGGCAGCGAGCGCGCCGTGAAGTGCCGTCTCTATCTGGACAACATCTCCATCTCGCGTGCAGCCGACGAAGGGGCCGAGGCTCCCGAGCCGCAGCCCGTCGAGACGCCGCTCGACAAGGAGATTGTCGACAACTCGCCGGCCGGCACCTACAACTCCTCGAACGAGGTATCGAAGGATGGCGCCACGCTGCTCTACTCCGTCCGCGTCAACAAGGCATGGAGCGCCGAGAGCGACTGCGACTGGCTCACCATCACGGCCGTACGCTGCGGTTCGACCGGCACGGGCGCCGACAACGGCGCATCGCTCTCGGGCGGCATCGCCACGGTGAGCGCCACGGGCCTGCCCTACAACCAGACGCTCTTTGCAGCCGCCGAGAACAAGACGACCGAAGCCCGCACGGGCCATATCCTCATCAAGGTCAACGGTGAGACCATCGAGACCGTCACCGTCAAGCAGGAGGCCGGCGCACCGGCCAGCTTCGACATCCAGGGGCTGAACGACAACGCGGTCACGCTTGCGGCCGACCCCGCATCGTCCGAGGCGAGCGTAACCTTCACCGTCACGGGCACCCACGACTGGACGGCTTCGGTTCCCTCCGGTGAAACGTGGTATACGGTATCGCCCCTCGAGGGTGCCGCAGGCCAGGCGGTCGAGGTGACCGTCAGCGCCGCCGAGAAGAACGAAGGTGCCGCCCGCAACGGTTCGTTCTCCCTCACGATGACCCCCGAGGGACTCGAGCCCGTCACCGAGACCATCACCGTGACGCAGAACTCGCCCGAGGTGATGTGGGACCTCTCGGCCCCCGTACAGTGGAACTTCTCGGCCGAGAACAAGCCCAACTACCAGGACTTCTTCAACGGCAAGGCCAGCGACCCAACCTCGAAGAACGCCCTGCCGGCCGACCAGGGCTCGGGCTACATCTCCTTCACCCACAACTATGAAGGACTGCCCGACGTCTGCGAGCGCCAGGTCGGCAGCACGGGACATCCCTTCGTAACCGACGTATGGCCCGGCGACTACTGGACCTTCCGCGTACCCGTCGCCTCGCTTGCGGCCGGCAGCAAGATTCGCTTCACGGGCATCACCCGCACCTCGAAAACGGGTCACAAGTTCTGGAAGCTGGTCTACAACGACGGCGGTGAGTGGAAGCCTGCCGCAACGCTCCTGACCAAGGAGGTCAACGGCGAGACGGTCGAGTATACCCACGCCATGGCCAACGACGGAAGCACCAACATCGAGGTCGATGCAACGGTAACCTTCACCAACGCCATCAACAACGGCGACATCGAGTTCCGCTTCATCTGCATGGCCAACGCACAGTCGAGCAACGAGGCCCCGCTTTCGGCTCCCAACACCGGCACAAGCCGCTGGGCCGGCGCCGGAACGGCCGACAGCCCGCGCATCGAGGCGGTTCAATAACAGCTGAACATCGGGACGGCGGAGACTCCGCCGAGCCGCCGCCGTCCCGTTCCTTCCGAACAAATAAATAAAGAAACGCGATATGAAGCTGAAATTTTACCTACGAAACTTACTCGCGACCATCGTGCTCGTGCTGCTTGCGGGCAACGCATGGGCGCAAAGCCGAAGCGTTACGGGTATCGTCTACGACACGGACGGTAAAACACCGATGGTCGGCGCCACGATTCTGGTCAAGAACACGACCAACGGCGTCATCTCGGGCATCGACGGAAGCTACACCATCGAGGTACCGGGCGACGACGCCACTCTGATATTCCAGTCGCTGGGTTACGACTCGCAGGAGATTACGGTCGGTCCCCGCACGCGGCTCGACGTCACGCTGAAGGAGGCCGCACAGAAAATCGACGAAGTGGTCGTCACGGCACTCGGTCTGACCCGTTCCGAGAAATCGGTCGGCTACGCCATCTCGAAGGTCGACGGCGATATCCTCACGCAGTCGACCACCACGAACTGGGTGAGCAACCTCAACGGCAAGGTGGCCGGTCTGACCATGTCGTCGGCCGGTACGGGCCCGGGCGGTACGATGCGTGTCACGCTGCGCGGTGACTCGTCGCTCAACTACGGCGCCAACGAGGCGCTCTACGTCATCGACGGTATCCCGATGATGACCAACACGGTCGCTTCGGGTTCGGGCGCCAACTACGCCAACGCCGACGCCCCGGTGGACTTCGGTAACGGCGTGACGGACCTCAACCCCGACGACATCGAGAGCGTATCGGTGCTGAAGGGCCCCGCCGCCGCAGCCCTCTACGGCTCGATGGCCCAGAACGGCGTCATCCTCATCACCACCAAGCGCGGCCGCGAGCAGAAGGGTATCGGCGTGACCTACAACGGTACCGTATCGTTCGAGCAGGCCGGCTTCTGGCCCGACTTCCAGACCGAGTACGGTCCGTCGGCCGTCACCACGTCGCTGACCAACCGCGAGGCATCGGCCTGGGGTCTTCCCGCCTCGATGACCAAGGACGGCATCGCCGTACGCCAGCAGATTTCGCGCTACACCTACGGTGAGCGTTTCGACCCCAACAAGAAGCGTTACCTCTACATGTCGAAGAACTGGGAGACGGGCGAATTCACCCGCTTGCCGTGGGTCTATGCCGACGACTGGTACACGGGACTCTTCGAGACGGGTGTGACGTGGACCAACAGCGTCACCATCGACGGTTCGACGGGCAAGGGCACCAGCGCCCGATTCTCGTTCACCGACACGCGCAACGACTGGATTATGCCCAACACGGGATACAACCAGCAGTCCTTCGCACTGGCCCTGAACCAGAAAATCAGCAAGCGCATCCAGTTCTCGGCCAAGGTCAACTACGTCCGCAAGGACAGCGACAACATGCCCATGTCGGGCTACAGCCAGGCATCGCCCATGTACGGCCTCATCTGGGGCTACAACACCAACCCCATCTCGGCCTACCGCGACGAGTACATGAAGGGCCGCTACACGATGGCCAACTTCAACGCCGGTAACTCCGAGGACAAGTACAACGTCACCTCGAGCCTTATCTACAACAGCCTCGAGGGCCACAACCCCTACCGTACGCTCTATGAAGAGCTGAACAAGCTCGACCGCGACCGCATGTTCGGTAACGTGAACATCACCTTCGAGATTCTCCCCGAGCTGACGCTCAACCTGCGCGGCGGTATGGACATGAACATCGAGTGGCGTTCGCAGCAGAAGCCCAAGATGTCGCTCGACTATCCCGACGGTATGTACCGCACCAAGGAAATCCGCCAGTACGAATACTCGTCGGACTTCCTGCTCAAGTACGACAAGAGCTTCTGGGAGCGCTTCCACATGACGGCGGCATTCGGCGGCAGCTCGCTGCGCAACAAGTACTACTCGATTACCACCGAGGCTTCGCAGCTGCTGGTCGAGGGTCCGGGCATGTACTCGTTCGCCAACTCGGCCGTAGCGCTCGAGGTATCGCCCTACCGCAGCAACAAGGCCATCCACAGCCTCTACGGCTTCCTCAACCTCTCGTGGGACGACACCTACTTCCTCGACATCACGGCCCGCAACGACTGGTCGTCGACGCTCCACCCCACGCAGTGGTCCTACTTCTACCCCTCGGTGAGCGCCAGCATCCTGCTCGACAAGGCGCTGAAGTTCAACTCGCGCTGGGTCAACATGGTGAAGCTCCGCGCATCGTGGGCCAGCGTCGGTAACGACACGAGCGTCTTCTCGCTCTATCCCGACTACTCGACGACGGACTACCCCGGCGGATTCACGCTGCCCACGACGTTGCCCAACGCCCTGATTCGTCCCGAGAAGACCAACAGCTGGGAAATCGGTCTCGACACGAAGTTCTTCGAGAGCCGGCTGAACATCGACCTGGCCCTCTACAAGACCACGACCACCGACCAGATTATCAGCGCCTCGCAGAGTGCCGAAATCGGCGCCACGTCGATGAAAATCAACGCCGGCCGCATCGAGAACAAGGGTATCGAGGTTTCGTTCCGCGCCGTACCGGTCCGCACGAAGGACTTCTCGTGGGAAATCAACGGTAACTGGTCGCTCAACAAGAACAAGCTCTGCGAGCTGCAGGACGGCTGGGACCCCAAGACCCCGCTCCAGACCTCGACCTCGACGACCATCGGCGGACGTGTCTACATCTACTCCTACGTCGGACAGGCCATGCACCAGATTTACGGTAAGGACTGGGTGCGCGCCCCGGAGGGCTCGTACTACACCGACGAGAACGGCAAGCGCATCGACTGCTCGGGCATGCCCATCATCAACGAGACGACGGGTTATCCCTCCTTCACGGACCCCGACCAGTACATCGCCCAGGTGAATCCCGACTGGCGCGCCGGCTTCGGCACGACGCTCCGCTACAAGGGCCTCTCGCTGAGCGCCACCTTCACGGCGCAGGTCGGCGGCAACGCCTACTCGGCGACCAACTTCGCGCTCTCGTACCAGGGCAAGCTGAAGAACTCGCTCGCCGGTCGTGACGACGGTCTGGTCGTTTCGGGTGTGAACGCCGTGACGGACGCCGACGGCAACGTGACCTACAAGAAGAACACGACCATCACCGAGAACGTCTACACCTACTACCAGACCTACAAGTGGAACCGCGACAATGCCCGGACGAACACCTTCAGCACCGACTTCCTCAAGCTCAAGGAGCTGCGTCTGGACTACCAGCTGCCGGCCCACCTGATTAAGAAGACGCGTTTCCTGCAGGGCGCCTCGATTGGCTTCTTCGCGACGAACCTCTTCTGCATCACCGACTGGCCGCAGTACGACCCCGAGGCCGCCAGCCTCGTCAACGGCACGAACATCTACCCCGGTATCGAGACCGTCACCTTCCCGATGACCCGGACCTACGGTTTCAACCTCAAACTTCAGTTCTAAAACGATGCAAGCCATGAAATACTTGAAACATACGCTCTATGCCGCAGTGGCCGCACTCGCCGTCACCACGGCCTGCACGGGGGATTTCGAGGAGTACAACACCAACCCCAACAAGCTGACGCAGGGCTCCATCACCCCCATCTCGATGCTGGAACCGCTGCTCTATTCGGCAACCAATTCGTTCGACAACTACATGCTCGCCATCGCCAACGAGATTTCGCAGGTGACCGTCGCCAAGTCGACGCCCCGCCGCGAGCACTGCTACAACCTCAGCAACCAGAACTTCCAGCAAATCTGGAACCTCTGCTACAAGTGGGCCAAGAACGCCGACCACATGTATGACCTGGCCGTCGAGCAGAACCAGCCCAACTTCCAGGCCATCGGCCTCACGCTGAAGGTCTACTACATGTCCATCTGCACCGACATGTTCGGCTCGGTGGCCTACACCGAGGCGCTGAAGGGCGACGAGGGCAACCTCAAACCCCGCATCGACTCCCAGAAGGAGGTCTACGAGGCGATGATGGCCGACCTGGAGACCGCCAACTCGCTCTACAACCCCAGCCAGGAGATGGAGGACCCCGCGAAGGATGCCATCTATGCGGGTGACATCACCAAGTGGCAGAAGTTCACCAATACGCTCCACCTGCGTCTGCTGATGCGTGTGAGCGGCCGCAACGACGCCTTCAACCCGACGGTCGGCGACCGCATCCGCGCCATCATCGACAACCCGACGACCTATCCCGTCTTCACGTCGAACGCCGACAATGCGACGGTGAAGTTCTCGGGCACGGCGACCTACTACCGCAACTACTTCAACACCACGACCTTCCCCAACGACACGAGTCTTTCGGGCGACCACCATGTGGCCAGCCAGTTCCTGGGCATGATTTACAACGCCGAGACGGGATTCGCCGACCCGCGCATGTATGTCTGGATTAAGCCCCGCTACGTGAACAACGAAATACGCGAGATGGTGGGCGCCCTCTCGGGCTGCACCATCGAGTTCAACTCGAACTCCATCCGTTCGGACAAGGAGCCTTACCTCCACTACGAAACCCTCGTGCGCGACACGAACCCCAACCGTCTGCTCGACTACGACGAGCTGCTCTTCATCAAGGCCGAGGCGGCGATGAAGGGATGGATTGGCGGCTCGGCCCAGGAGTACTACGAGGCGGCCGTCACCGCATCGTGCGAGAAGTGGAACGAATACGGACAGTATGCCGCCTATCCGGTGCTCAACGCTTCGGGCGAGGTGGTTCTGTCGACCGTATCGATTGGCTCCAAGGAGATTGCGGCCTTCCTGGCCAGCGACGAGGGCAAATGGGACGGCACGGAGCAGCGCCTGGCCGAGCAGAAGTGGCTGGCACTGTTCTGGGTGGTCGGCTTCCAGATGTACCACGAGATGCGCCGCACGGGTTATCCCGAGTGCATGACCGGCGAGGGTACCGTCGACCTGGGTTACACCGACGGCAAGTTCATCGCCCGCTACGCCTACCCGCAGATTGCCATCGCCAACAACCGCGCCAACTACGAGGCCGCCTTCGTCGAGCAGGGTGCCACGCTCAACGACAACAACATGATTCTGCCCGTATGGTGGAGCGGCCAGGCCGTGGCCAAGGATGCCGGCACGCCGTGGGAACACTCGTTCCGTCACAACATCATCGCCGACGAGAGTCAAATCGAATAATCCTTCAACCGTAGAACGATTATGAATACCAAAGATTTATACCGCAAGATACGCCGAGGGGCAGGAGTCGCAGCGCTTCTGCTGGCGACGCTGCTGACCGGAGCGTGCAACGACGACGACACGTCGACGGGAAGCCCCTACTTCCGCCTCGAGAATGTCGTTGTATCGAGCAAGATGGTCACCTCCTCGTCCGAACTGGGCTTCGATGTCGAGGCCATGGTGGGCGACCCGACACTCGAACTCATCCGCTACGACATCCGTTCGAACTGCGACTGGACGGTCGAGGCCAACTCGACCGACGCCGACTGGCTGCTCATCTGGCCCGACCACGGTTCGGGTGACGGCAAGGTGCGCTTCTGCGTGACGGACAACGACAATCCCGACCCGCGCGCCACGACGGTCGTATTCCGCTATGCCGACGGCCGTCAGACCGAGGCAACGCTGGCCGTTAAGCAGGCCGCCAACGTGCCCCATATCACCATCTCGGTCAACAACTCGCTGACCAACGAAATCGTTGCCGGTCGCTATGCACAGAGCTACGACATCAGCGTCAACGCCAACGTCGACTTCTTCTACTCGCTCGAAAAGAACGACTGGGCGACGCTGACCGAGACGGGCAACGGCCAGTTCAAGCTGGATGTTGCCGCCTATCCCGAACAGCCGACCGAGCTCGAGCGCAGCTGCGCCATCACCTTCAAGGGTGCGGGCGAATATGAATCGACGACCAGCCGCATCGACATTCTGCAGACCATCACCCCGAAAATCGAGGTGACGAGCGAAGACCTCGACACGTCGGACAACTCGTTGCCTCCCTTCGCCGCACAGGGTGCCAAACCGATTTCGGTAACGCTCAAGTCCAACTGGGATTGGTCGATTGTCGAGGAGGCCGACGCATGGTACAGCGTATCGCCCGCCGCCGGCGAGGCCGACCAGGAGTACACGCTGACCATCACGCCGACCGACAACACGGGCGACATGCGCTACGGTCTGGTCACCATCCGTACGGTCGAGGTGCTGGGCGAGAGCGGCATCTTCGAAATCACGATTTCGCAGGAGACCGGTTCGGGCTCGAGCGCTCCGATGACCGGTCTGGACAAACCCGTCGAGTGGTTCTTCAACGGAGCCTCGGGCACCGACTACACCACGCCGACCAAGCAGTTCGTCGAGGAGAACAGCCTGCGCGCCGTCTCGGGTGTCGGCTACCTCTCCTATACCCACACCTACGTCGATGACCAGGGACAACCTGACCCCGATTGCGAACGCTTCATCGGCGGCACGGGACAACCCTACGTCACGGGCGCATGGCCGGGCGACTACTGGCTCTTCAGCGTCCCGGTGAAGAACTTCAAGGCCGGCACGAATGTACGCTTCTCGGGCGTAAGCCGTATCTCGGGCACGGGTCAGAAGTACTGGCGACTCGAGTATCTCGACGGCACGACGTGGAAGGCCGCCAGCGAGCTCAAGACGACCACCTTCAACGGCGAGGAGGTATCCTATACCCACATCCTGCCGACCAGCACGCCCAACCTGGAGGTATCGGCAACCGTCACCTTCAAGCGTGCAATCCCCGACGGCGAGGTACAGTTCCGCTTCATCTGCGCCGCCAACTGCACGGGCGGCAACCAGGCTCTGCCCAACCCCAACGGCGGTACCTGCCGCTGGGCCAGCTCGGTGGAGACGGGTTACAAGGACAGCCCGCGCATCGAAGTGGTCGAATAAACCGACTGCCGACAACCAAAGAGCGGTGTTTCCCTGCGCGGGAGACACCGCTCTTTGCATTTCGCCCGCCAGCCCGACTGCGGAGGCGGCAGATTGGCTCGATGACAGGATGCGGCGATACGCCGGACAGACAGGCCGGAGCTTATCCGGAGGCGAGCCCCGGGAATGCGGAAGCAGAGGCGCAAAAGGACCTGCCGGAGGAGTCGCAAACAACATCCGGAGGAAGACCGGGAAGAGACCGGAGAAAGAGGGAAAGAGGGAAAGAGGGAAAGAGGGATAAAGAGGATAAGGAGGAGGCCGCAGCAGCAGCGCCGTCACCGGGCCACGACCGAGGAGACCGCCGCAGCGCCGTCACCGGACCACGACCGAAGAGACCAGCCGCACACCCGAGCGGCGGTTGATTTCGTCGCGCAGCGCCTCGCGCTGATAGAGCAACTCGGAACGCAGCACGCTCGAACGCAGGCGTACGTAGAGCACGCGGTTCTCCAGACGCAGCTCGACAGTCTGGCGCGCCGCCTCCTCGCCGACGATGTCGCGCCACGTGTCGGGCAGCTTGCCTTCGGCTACCTTGGCGGCAACATAGGGGCGCTTGAAGAACTCTTCGAGCAGGTCGCCCATCAGCATGGTCTTCGTCCGTCTCATCGGGTGATTGTTCCGTTCTCGACCTCGAAAAGCGAATAATCGGCCCCCGCACGGTCGAGAATCGTGCGCAGGCGCGTCTTGTTGCAGTCGGAGATGAAAATCTGGCCGAACTTCTCCTCGGAGACGAGGCGGATGAGCTGTTCGACCCGCCCCGCATCGAGCTTGTCGAACAGGTCGTCGAGCAGCAGGATGGGGCGTTCGCCGCCCGCCTCGGCCACGACGGCGTACTGCGCCAGCTTGAGGGCGATGAGGAAGGACTTCTGCTGCCCCTGCGAGCCGTACTTGCGCAGCGGATAACCGCCGATGCGAAGCACCAGGTCGTCGCGGTGGATGCCCGAGGTGGTATACTCGTTGGCCAGGTCGCGGGCCCGCGACGCCTGAAGCAGCTCCTCGAACGGCCGGTCGTTGAGCTCCGAGCGGTACGTCAGCTCGACCTGCTCGCGGTCGCCCGACAGCCGGCGGTAACACTCCTCGACGACGGGCTGCAGGCGGGTGACATACTCGCTTCGCCGCGCATGGATTAACCGCCCGTGTTCGGAGAGCTGGCGGTCGTAAATCGAGAGCATCGTCTCGTCGGGCATGCTCTTGAGCAGGCGGTTGCGCTCGGCCAGCACGGCGTTGTAGCGCATGACGGCAGCCAGGTAGGGCCGGTCGAGCTGCGAGATGAAGGCATTGAGGTAGCGGCGCCGCTCGTCGGCCGCATCGCTGATGAGCGCCGTATCGGCGGGCGAGACTATCACCACGGGGACAAGCCCCACGTGGTCCGACAGACGGTCGTACTCCTTGCCGTTGCGCTTGAGCACCTTGCCGCCCTTGCGCGCAAACGAACAGACGACCTGCTCGGTACGCCCCGCATCGGTCTGGTAGAGCCCCTCGACCACGAAGAAGTCCGCCCCGTGGCGGATGCTCTGCCCGTCGGTCATGCCGAGCGACGACTTGCACATCGAGAGGTAGTAGACCGCCTCCATGATGTTGGTCTTGCCCGCTCCGTTGTCCCCCACGAAACAGTTGATGCCCGGGACGAGGCTGAGCTCCTCCTGGGCTACATTCTTGAAGTTGAGCAGCGACAATCGTTTCAGATACATGGCCTGTGGGACGGCGCCTGCGGGCGCACCTTCCACCTGCAAAGATACGACATGCGCGAGGGAACACCAAATTTATTTCTCATCACGGCCCGCAATCCCGCACGGCCAACCGGACGGAGCACCCGGCCGGCACAGGCCGACGCGCCGGGCTACAGGCCGCGCTGACGCCGGAAAGCGAGCGGCGTACAGCCGACATGGCGCCTGAAGAACTTGCAGAAGACGGCCGTATCGCCGAAACCGAGCCGTTCGGCCACCTCGCCCACCTGCAACATCGTCGAAAGGAGCAGCGAACGGGCCTCGGCCAGAAGCAGCTCGCTGAGGATGTCGGTCACACCGCGTCCGGTCTCGGCCCGAAGCACCCGCGTGAGGTACTGGCGGCTCACGGCCAGCCGGTCGGCATAGAATCCGACGGTATGCTCCTCACGGAAATGCTGCAGGGCAAGGGTGTGGAACTCGTGGAGCAGCCGCTCGCGGCGGCTCACATGTTCGCGCACGACGGTCCGGCGGACGACCGAGTCGGCGATGTCGAGCATCAGCGTCTCGCAAAGCAACTGCACGCGCCGCCGCAGGAAGCGATGGTCCGACTCGAGAATCGTCATCAGCGTCTCGAGCCCGCGCCGGAGCCGCCCGGTCGCCGCCGAATCGAGGCGGAGCGTACAGTCGCCGTCGCGGCTCATCGAAGCGACGACCCGCGAAACGGTACGCGCCAGCGACGGCACCTCCTTCCACAGCGAGGCGGAGAGCGACAGGGTGATGAACTCGATATCGGGCGTCGCATAGCGGTGGTCGGTCAGATAGCCCGGACCGTGCAGCAGCAGCGTCCCGGTCTCGAGCGACACGGCCCAGCCGTTGAGCCGGATATCGGAGCGTCCCGCCAGCAGCAGCACCAGAATCAGTTCGCGGTTGAAGTAGCGTTCGCCGAGCGGATGATGGATATCGTCATACCGGCTCATGAAGCAGACCACTTCGTTGCCCAGGTGGGGCAAACTGGGCCAGCGATGCAGTATCTGGTCGATGTCGTAGGTTCGCAATTCACTCATTCGGGTAGCATTTTTCATCATAAAGATAGGCTTTTATTTCCAATTCGACAAAAAATGGCCGTTTTCTGCCAACTCATTCTGCGGAAAATTCGGGACCTTTGCACGTCGGTTTCCGGCCGAGGCCGGAGGCCGCCGAAAAAAAAGACTTCGCCCATGGAATCCAAACAACTGGCCACCCGTTACGCCATTTTCATCGGAGGGCTCTACCTTCTGGCCCTCGGCATCGTACTCATCGTCCGCTCGTCGCTCGGGACAACCCCCATATCAAGCGAAAACTACGTACTGAGCCTCCACACCCCCATCTCGCTGGGATGGTGGACCTTCCTGACCAACCTGCTGCTCATCGGCGGACAGTTCTGGCTGTTGCGCGGCCGCAGAACCCGCCGCGACACGGTCGAAATCCTGCTGCAGCTCCCCTTTTCGTTCCTCTTCACGCTCTTCATCGACCTGAACATGGCGCTGACCGCAACGCTCCGTCCCGACGGCTACCTCGCGGCCCTGGGGCTGCTTCTGTGCGGATGCCTCATCCAGTCGGCGGGCGTGGTGCTCGAACTCAAGCCGCGCGTGGCGATGATGAGCGCCGAGGCCTTCGTCAAGTATGCCGCACAGCGTTACGGCATGGAGTTCGGCCGCGTCAAGGTGCGTTTCGACGTCACGCTGGTGCTCATTGCCGTGGCGCTCGGCCTGCTCTTCTCGGGCCGTATCGAGGGGGTGCGCGAGGGGACGGTCATCGCAGCCTGCATCACGGGCCACATCGTCTCGTTCCTCAACGGCAAGGTGATGACGCGCCGCACGCTCGGACGGCTGCGTTCGGCGCTGAAATAGGCGCACTTTACGCTGCTGCGCGCCGCAAAAAAATCGGAGTCCCGCATTGTACATTCTGAATAGTTTTGTATCTTTGCTGCCTACTGTGTGAAATTATAAACCCAAAACACCGATATTTTTTATGGCAAAGGAGCAAGTCGCCGCGCAGGAAGCACTCGGCACGGCGATAAACAAAACGGAACTTTTCTTCGAGAAGAACGGCAAACTGATGTCGTACATTTTCATCGGACTGCTCATCATCGCAGCCCTCGTATTCGGCTACCGCAGCCTCATCGTGCTGCCGCGCGCCGAGAAGGCCGCCGAGATGATTGCCCAGGCGCAGTCGCGCTTCGAGGCCGAGAATCCCGACTATGAGCTGGCCCTCAACGGCGACGCCAACGGCGCCGGCTTCCTCGACGTCATCGACCAGTACGGCTCGACCCCCTCGGGCAATCTGGCCAAGCACTATGCCGGCATCTGCTACCTGAAGAGCGGCGACCTGGAGAACGCAGCGCTCTATCTGGCGAAGTTCTCGCCCGTGAAGGGTCTGCCCGGCGCTCTGGTCAACGCCCAGAACTACGGTCTGCAGGGTGACGTGGCCGTCGAGCAGGGCGACTATGCCGCAGCCGTGAAGTTCTACGAGAAGGCCATCGCGGCAGCCGACAACAACATGACCGCTCCGCTCTACCTCCGCAAGGCAGGTCTGGCAGAGAAGGCCCAGGGCAACAACGCCGGTGCGGCCGCCTATTTCCAGCGCATCCAGGACACCTACCCCTCGTCGATGGAGGCCCGTGAGGCCGAGAAACTCCTCGGAAGCATCAACCAATAACATCCGCGCGACAAGATGGCAACGAAAAACCACAACCTTTCGCAGTTCGATTCTCCGCTGCCTTCGGCCGCCGACATGCGCTTCGGCATCGTCGTGGCCGAGTGGAACCGCGAAGTGACGGAGGCGCTGCTCGAGGGAGCCGTCCGGACGCTGCGCAGCGCCGGATGCCCCGACATCAACATCCAAATCAAGTATGTTCCCGGCACGTTCGAGCTTTCGCTCGGCGCCCAGTTCTTCGCAGAATACACCGATGTGGATGCCGTCATCGCATTGGGCTGCGTTGTTCAGGGTGACACGCGCCACTTCGACTTCATCTGCCAGGGCGTCACGCAGGGCATCACGCAGCTCCAGATTCAGTGGAACATGCCCATTGCTTTCGGCGTGCTGACGGTCAACGACATGCAGCAGGCACTCGACCGCTGCGGAGGCCGCCTGGGCAACAAGGGCGACGAGGCTGCAGCCGCAGCCATCCAGATGGTGAAGCTCCAGATTGACATGGAGGCCGCTTCGCCCAACCACGAGCCCGACCGCCGCAACATCAACTGACGAAACGGAGCTACAGAAAACGTCGACAAAAGGAATGGGGGACCGAACATCATCGGTCCCCCGTTCTTTTTATCCCGTGCAGGAGCCGTCCACAACTCCCGCCTCAACCGTACAGGCCGACATCTCTTCCAATCGGCAGCATACGTCGCCCCTTTACCCGCGAAAAACGCCCGAAACAGAGCATGCACCATCCCGCACCGGCTCTTCCGAAGGGTTTCACACGCGCAGCCAGCGCCCTCCGTACAGCCATGACCATACCCGGTCCATTCGAACACCGGCAGCCGCAGGCAGCGACTCCCCTGCCCCGAATCCTCCCCATCCATCGCTAGACATCCAGGTTCCGCCATCCATACCCCTCTCCGGAAGCGCCCGCACAAACGCACACGCAGCCTGCCTCGGGAGATTGCCGCCGCATAACCCCATCCCTCCCGAGAAGACCTGAGAAGACAAAAAAACGCATCCCGCATTTGATGCGGGATGCACTCTTTCGACGGAATCCGCCGAGCGGACTACTTACCGGCCTTACTTGATAATCACGGCACGGTTGGCCTCCTTGAAGCCGTAGGGGCTCTGCGAATCACCCAGGCCTTCGTAGGTCAGCTGCTTGGGGTTGACGCCGTTGGCCACCAGGAAGTCGTAGACATTCTTGGCACGGTTCTCGGCCACACGCTTGTTGCCGGCCGGCGTACCGGTCTGCTTGTCGACGTGGCCCTGAATCTTGTAGATGCGGTCTTTCGGGCCGTTCTTGATGACGTCGGCCATCAGCAGCAGGCGGGTCTTCTCCTTGGCCGTGAGCTTCGACATGCTGTAGTCGTAGAAAATCACCGACATCGGGTTGGGGTTCAGCTCGCGGGCGGCAGCGGCAGCTGCTGCGTCCTCGGCAGCCTTGGCGGCAGCCTCGGCTCGCAGGGCATCGGCCTTGGCGGCCTCGAGCTCGCGATTCAGACGGTCGTTCTCGGCACGGGCCTCCTCCAGCCGGGCATTGCCATCGGCCACGGCCTGCTGGAAAGCGTCGATGTGCTCCTGCGTAAAGCCAGCCACACCGCGCTCCCAACCGCGGTGGTTGAAGCGGTAGGTGACACCGGCCGTTGCGCTCACACCGTGGAGAATGGAGCCGTCGGTTGCGGCGGGACAAATCTGCGAATGGGTAATGAAGGCCTTGAGCTCAAGGTTGATATCAAAAGCCGGTGATACGCGAAACTTGTTCAGGATACCGTAGGTCACCGCGAAGTCATCCTTTGCGCTGGTTGCGAATTTCGACTGAATCTCGTCGGTGAAACTGCTGGCCATATAACCGAAACCGACGAAGGGTACCGCATAGTAAACCCGGTCGTCACGGTATCCGCCAATCCAGTTCGATACGTTGAGCGTGAGGTCAACATGGGCGAACAGATAGGGCCATCTGGCCTTGCCCAGTTCGGAGTCGAAGTTACCGAACTTGCCGCCCTGCAGCTGTGCGCGAAGACCGGCAACCGGCGTAATCCACTTCAGAGCCGAGACGTTGCCCTCGAAACCGAGCCGCTCGCCGAAACTCCCGACATTCGTACCCGACGTGAAGGCGGTACCCGCTCCGAGTCCTACCGATACCTCCCAGTTATCCCAAAAGCCGTTGGTTACAAAGCCCGACCAGCTCGGACGGGTCGGCTCCTCACCAGCCGTTGCAACGAATGCCGTTGCAATCAAGGCACATGTCAGGAATAATTTTTTCATGCTTCTCATTAAATTTAAAGTCCGAAACGGATATTAAAATTCTTTACAAATATACGGATAAATCATCATTTTCGTTTCATCAGGGACAAAAAAATCGCTTTCAGATGAAAAAAAATGCCCGAAACGGTTGTCTCGGGCATTTTCTGTTCGAAAGAGCATCAGGCAAGACGCTCCAGCGGCATCAACCGCACTTCGAATAGCCGCACGACATACAGGTGATGCAGCCGTTCTGGTAGGCCATGTTCTCCTGGCCGCAGCTCGGGCACTTGCCCTTGGTCTTCGTGCCGTCGACGATATACTGCTTCAGGGCGCGGCAGACACCCGTCTTCCAGGTGTTGATGGACTCGCTGTCCAGATGGAGCGACTCGATGAGCGAGACGGTCTTCTCGATAGGCATTCCGTGGCGCAGCACGCCCGAAATCAGCTTGGCGTAGTTCCAGAACTCCTCGTTGAACAGACGCGAGATGCCGCCGATGGTGTTCGTATAGCCGTAACGGTCCGTATACTGGAAGTCGTAGCGCTTCGTGCCGTCGGCCTCGCGCACCTTGATGATGTAGCCCTTGGTAATTTTCCGGGGGATGTACATGGCATCCTCCTCGATTTTACCCGTGAAGATTTCGTAAGGGCGTCCGTCCTGCAGGCCGACGAAGGCGATCCAGTTTTCGTTGCCGTTTTTGAAACGCACGATGTCCGCCGGGATCGATTTGGGGCGTTTGAGAATGGTCTGCCCGTTCTCCTCTTTTGCCGCTTTTTTCTTCTTATCGATCAGTACGCCTTCGCGGCAGCCGTCGCGGTAAACCGTTACCCCTTTGCAGCCGCACTCCCAGGCCGTGCGATATACGTCCGCTACGAGTGCCTCGGAAACGTCGTTCGGCAGATTGACCGTCACCGAAATCGAGTGATCGACCCACTTCTGAATTTCGCCCTGCATCTTGACTTTGGCCACCCAGTCGATGTCGTTGGCCGTAGCGCCGTGGTAGGGCGACGCGGCCACCCAGCGCTCGAGTTCGGCGTCGGAGATGGTCTCCAGCTTCGAGGTGTCATAACCGTTGGCTTCGAGCCACTTGACGAAGTTGTGGTGGTAGACGTTGTACTCCTGGAACTTTTCGCCCGTCTCGTCGACATAGTCCACATGGGTGTCCACGTCCGAGGGGTTGATTTTGCGGCGGCGCTTGTAGACCGTACGGAAGACGGGCTCGATGCCCGAGGTGGTCTGCGACATGAGCGACGTGGTGCCCGTCGGGGCGATGGTCAGCATGGCGATGTTGCGGCGCCCCTTCTTCACCATCTCGGCGTAGAGTTCGGGGTCGGCTTCACGGATGCGGCCAATCATCGGGTTGTTGCACTCCTTGTCGGCATTGTAGATGGGGAAGGCTCCGCGTTCGCCGGCCATCGTCACCGAGGCGCGGTAGGCCTCGAGCGCCAGCGTTTTCTGCACCTCGACAGCGAAATCAATGGCCTCGTCCGAGCCGTAGCGCAGCCCGAGCGCGGCAAGCATGTCGCCCTCGGCCGTGATGCCCAGCCCCGTACGGCGGCCCTTCGAGGCCATCGTGCGGATTTTCTTCCAGAGGTTGAGCTCCACGCTGCGGATATCCTCGTCTTCGGGGTCGGCCTCGATTTTGGCGATGATGAGTTCGACCTTCTCCAGCTCCAGGTCGATGATGTCGTCCATCATGCGCATGGCCTTGGCCACGTGCGCCTTGAAACGCTCGAAGTTGAAGCGCGCCTTCTCGGTGAAGGGGTCGTCGACATAGCTCAGCAGGTTGAGCGCCAGCAGACGGCACGAATCGTAGGGGCAGAGGGGAATCTCGCCGCAGGGGTTCGTCGAAACCGTCACGAAGCCCTCGTCGGCATAACAGTCGGGCACGCTCTCGCGGATAATCGTATCCCAGAAGAGCACGCCGGGCTCGGCCGACTTCCAGGCGTTGTGGATGATTTTCTCCCACAGCTTGCGGGCGTCGATATCCTGCTGGTAGAGCGGTTCCGACGAATTAATCGGGAACTGCTGATGGTAGCTCTTGCCGGCGATGGCGGCGCGCATGAAATCATCGTCAATCTTGATGGAGACGTTGGCGCCCGTCACCTTGCCCGTGTCGACCTTGGCGTCGATGAAGCGCTCGGCGTCGGGATGCTTGATGGAGAGCGAGAGCATCAGCGCGCCGCGGCGGCCGTCCTGCGCCACCTCGCGCGTCGAGTTCGAATAGCGCTCCATGAAGGGTACGATACCCGTCGAGGTGAGCGCCGAGTTGAGCACCGGGCTGCCCGTGGGACGGATGTGCGAGAGGTCGTGGCCCACGCCGCCGCGCCGCTTCATGAGCTGCACCTGCTCCTCGTCGATGCGGAAGATGCCGCCGTAGCTGTCGGCCGGATGCTTATGGCCGATGACGAAGCAGTTCGAGAGCGAGGCCACCTGCAGGTTGTTGCCGATGCCGGTCATCGGGCCGCCCTGGGGAATCACATAGCGGAAATGGTCGAGCAGCTCGAAGACCTCCTCCTTCGACATGGGGTTGGGATACTTCCGCTCGATGCGCTCGATTTCGGCGGCGATGCGCTCGTGCATCTGACGGGGCGACGATTCGTAGATATTGCCGAACGAGTCCTTCAACGCATACTTGCTCACCCAGACCGTAGCGGCGAGGTCGTCTCCGTCGAAGTATTTTTTCGATTCGGCAACCGCATCGTTGTAGGCGACTTTCACCAAGGGTGCGGTTGTTTCGGTTTTTGACATAGGATTTATCTTTTTCTCAGTTTATCAGCAAATTAGATGTATCCGGCGCAAACTCCGGCTTTACAAATTTGCCGCTTTTTTCAATAAAAAGCAATTAAAAAAAACAATTTTATCCACAAGTTATCTACAGCCGCGAAAAAAACGCGCCCGGTGCCACCGGAGCGCGTTCCGAGCTTTCGGCCGACGAATCAGCGTACCGCAACGGCGTCGATTTCGACCTGGGCGCCCATCGGCAGACGGGCCACTTCGTAGCACATGCGCGCCGGCATCTCCTGCGTGAAGAATTCGGCATAGACGGCATTCATGGCGGCGAAGTCACCCATGTCCTGCAGCAGGACGGTCGTCTTGACAACGTCCGAAAGCGAGCTGCCCGCCTCCTCGAGGATGTGGCGGAGGTTCGTCAGCGACTGGCGCGTCTGCGCCTCGATGCCCTCGGGCATCTTGCCCGTCGAGGCGTCGATGGGCAGCTGCCCCGAAACATAGATTGTTCCGGCCGCTTCGACGGCCTGCGAATAGGGACCCACGGCCTTCGGGGCCAGGGGCGATGCAATAATCTTTTTCATGGTGTGGTCGGTTGTTTCGGACAAAGATACGGAATCGCCCGCTCATTTACAACCCTCGCGACGGCCGAAGCCGGGGAAATCCGCATCGCGGTGCAGGCTGCCGGGGTCGATTTATCGCCCCCGGGACTTGACCGTCAGCCGAACATGTCGTATCTTTACGGTCCGAACGACCAAAACGTCACAAGCCATGAAAAAGTTCACCACCCAATCCGTCATCGCAACGCTCCTGCTGCTGCTCTTCGCCTCGGCAGGCTGCTGCCCCTGCCGCTCCTACCAGCGCCGCACGCAACGGCCGCTCGTGGGGACCGAATGGCAGCTCATCCAGCTGGGAGGCCGCCAGATACAGCCCGTAGAGGGGAAATTCACGCTCAACTTCCTGGCCGAGGACAACCGCGTGGCCGGAGTCGGCGCCTGCAACCACCTGACGGGAAGCTACACGCTGGGCGAGCGCCGTGCGCTGACCATCTCGCCGCTCGCCTCGACGCGGATGGCCTGTCCCGACGGAGCGGACGAGGCGGCCTTCACCGCAGCCATCGAGTCGACCACCCATTACGAGATGGACGGTCCGATGCTGTTGCTGCTCTCGAACGGCGACCTGATAGCGGTCTTCCAGGCCAAGCCCTGAGCCGCACGCCACATGCAAGGGGCGCACGGGGCCACACGCCCCGCTGCGCCCCTTGCCGTATCCGTCCCGCACCTCACCGCAAGCCGCAGCGCCCCGCCCCCCCCGCAGCGTTTCGATGCTGCATTCCGCCCCGTTACCCCGGTGCAGCGACCCGCCGAGGCGTTCCGGGGCCACGCGCCGGGGCACGTTCCGGGCTCATGTCCCGGGCCCCGAAAAATACGCGGCGGCACCCTTCCCCTCCGCCAACGGAGCCCCATCGACGAAAAGAGCCGGCTTCCCGCAAGGGAAACCGGCTCTGCTTTTGCCCCGAAGGGCCCTTCGCAACGAAGGGATTACTTCAGGTTCGGGTTCAGCTCGCCCCACTTGTCGATGGCGGGCAGCACACCCATCTCAATCACCTCGTCACGCAGCTTGCAGAGGTGCTCGTAGCTCTCCTGGAGCTTCTTGTGCTCCTCGGGCGTACCCTTGACATCCTTGTAGTGGGCACCGTCCTTCGTGATTTCGGTCTCCATGGCCATGAGGATGTGGTTGAACTCGCCGTTGTGTACATAGGTTCCGACCGGATACTCGAAGGGTTTGCCACCCATGGCGGCGGCAATCATGCAAATCGAGACATAGGCCGGGCTCTGGAACGACGAGCGGCCGCGCAGGTCGATGATGTTCTTGCCTCCCTGGATTACACGCTGCTGCAGAGCCTCCCAGTCGGCCTGGGGCATCTGCGTGCCGATGAGCTCCGACAGCGGCTTGCCGGCAACCATCGTCGTCGAGGCGAATACGGCCATCTGCTCGCCGTGACCGCCGTACGTACGGCAGTTCTTCACCTCGTCGGGCGAAATCTTGAAGTACTTGGCCAGCTCCGAACGCAGACGCGTCGAGTCGAGGGCTGCGAGGGTCGTCACCTGCGAGGGCTTCAGACCGCTGTAAATCAGCGTAATCAGACCGGTAATATCGGCCGGGTTGAAGATTACGACCACATGCTTCACATCGGGGCAGTAAGCCTTGAGGTTCTTACCGAACTCCTCGGCAATCTGGGCGTTGCCCTTGAGCAGGTCCTCGCGGGTCATGCCGGCCTTACGGGCGGCGCCACCCGACGATACGACGTACGAAGCGCCCGTCAGAGCCTCCTTCACGTCGGTCGTCCAGGTGATGTTGGCACCCTCGAAAGCGCAGTGGTAGAGCTCCTCGGCAACACCCTCGAGTGCGGGGCCGAAGGGGTCGTAGAGGCAAATGTTCGGCGTAAGACGCATCATCAGCGCCGTCTGGGCCATGTTCGAACCAATCATGCCGGCTGCGCCGACGATGGTCAGTTTCTCGTTCGTCAGAAATTCCATAATCGTTCTGTTTTAAAAGTTGAACACTTGTATAACTTGTAACGTATATCCTTATACGTCGTTCCTTTTCCGTTCCTTTCCGCTACGCCGCAGGGCTTCGCCCGCATCGGAGCCGCATCGGACAGAATCCCGGGATATTGACCCGAGGTTTTCCGTACCGCCACGGGCCGCTCGGCCAGTTCCGCAGCTGCTCTCCCGGTTCCACGGGCCGCTCGTCCGATTCCGCAGCCGCGGCCTGCCGTCCGACGCCCCGCACCGCGCTCTGTCCGCACTCCGCACGGCGTTCTCCGCACTGCGGCCCGGACTCCCGGAGGCTACTCCACCTCGCGGCGGTTCATCAGCGCATGGGCGATGGTCAGTTCGTCGACGTACTCCAGTTCGTCGCCGAAGCCGATACCCCGGGCAATGGCCGTCACCTTCAGCCCCTCGAACTGCCTGAGGCGGTTCATCAGGTAGAAGAGCGTCGTCTCGCCCTCGACCGAGGTCGAGATGGCCAGAATCACCTCCCGGACGCCGCCGCGGGTGATGCGGTCGACGAGCAGGTCGATTTTCAGGTCCGAGGGGGCGATGCCCTGCATGGGCGAAATCACGCCGCCCAGGACGTGGTAGAGCCCCCGGTACTGGTGCGTGTTCTCAATCGAGAGCACGTCGGCGACCTGTTCTACGACACAGATGGTCGAGTGGTCGCGCTCACGGTCGGCGCAGATGGGGCATATCTCCTCGTCGGAGAGGTTGTTGCACTGCGCACAATACTTCACCTCGTTGCGGAAGCGGTCGATGCTGCGCGTCATGTCGCCCACCGATTCGGGCTCCATGCGCAGGATATGGATGGCCAGCCGCAACGCCGTGCGGCGCCCCACTCCGGGCAGCTTCGTCAGCTCGCCGACGACATCCTGAAGAAGTCGGGACAAAGTCTTATCGTCGTTCTAAAAAATTCCACATTCCGTTCACCGGCCCCGTCCGCCGCGAGGGAGTCTCCCGTCCGCCGCCGAGGCCCGGTCCCGAGGTCAGATGACCTCGATTTTGCTGCTCTCGAGCCACCCCTTCTTGCCGTCGGCGATGACCACCTCGCACCAGGTTCCGAGCCGGTCGGTGATGGTCAGCGTCGTCCCCTCGTGGAGCACGAAGAGGTCGGTCGACGAGGTGTCAGGCGAGCTCTTCACGGCTGCCGCCGAGGCCATCACCACGGCCTGCGAGTCGTCGAGGATTTCGTGCCGCTCGGCCGCAGCGAACCACATCGTCACCACGAAAAGCAGGAAGGCTACGAGCGTCCCGTAGAAGCCCGCCTTGCGCAGCGAGAGCCGCTGCGAGAGCAGGTAGAGCAGAAAGAGCCCCAGCATGCAGAGCAGCGCCACGAGCGAGAGTATGCTCCACGACGTGCACCCCATCGTGTGACGCACGGCACGCAGCCACGAGACGAGGAAGAATTCGGGGATATCCTCGATGTTGTCCTTGGTCATCGCCTCGGCCACACCCAGGTTGTAGCGGATGTCGTCGTTACCGGGCGCAAGCCTCAGCGCACGGTTGTAGTTGAGAATCGCCTTGCCGAGACGCTCCTCCTTGAAATAGGCGTTGCCCAGGTTGTAGTAGAGCTTTGCGGAGCCGAGCCCTCGGGCCAGAATCTGCTCATAGACATCGATGGCCTTGTGGTAGTCGGAGTTGATGTAGGCCGTATTGGCCTTGTCCCACAGCTGCGCCTCGGTCAGCGCGGCGACAGCATCCGCCGCCACAGCCTCGGGCTGGCTCTGCGGAGCCGCAGCGCCGGCCAGCGAATCGGCCTGCTCCTGGGCCGGAAGCGACCCTGACACGCCGAGCATCAGCGCCATGCACAACAAATATTTTCTCATTGCTAACATCTTTTCCTTGTTCCGCGCCGCGGCTCTGCGCCGC
>OHSQ01000220.1_pt1 | contig 27677 bp, 23 predicted proteins | sample 1578661 | NCBI WGS metagenome assembly OHSQ01 (sample SAMEA3879534, study PRJEB24766) | human gut metagenome | biome: human-associated habitat; feature: feces | place: USA | collected 1985/1987 | reverse complement strand
ATTTGCTACGTCTTCTGCTTTTTTACCATTGGGCAGTTTCCGAATCAGAGTCATTAGCGTATTTCTCTCTACAAGGGTAACCATTGCTCCTTGGTTGTTTGACCCCACGATCAGGTCAAGCTCCCAGTCACCGAAGCGATCGCCATTGGCTTCTTTAGGTCTGTCATCTATGAAGGTCCTGTCTTTGATAGGTCCGGCGTTCTTTCCGACAGAGCGTTTCCGATGCTTCAGGCTGTGGCGACAGTGTTTGTAAAGAGAGCCGTCGCACTCTTTATCTTCGCGGATAAACTGGTATATACGTTCGACTGAGACCATTGGGATAGCCTTATTCTTGCAGTGTCCTACGATTTGCTCTGGAGACCACTGATGCTTGGTAAGAAAGAGTTTTATAATTCGCTCCATCTCACTGGTGAATGTTCGATAAGATCGTAAGCGCCTCTTTCTTTTGTCCGCTTTCATTTGGGCTCCAGTGGCTGTATAGGTTCCATCTTTGTTGCTGTTACGTTTGATTTCTCTAGAGACGACCGACTTGTCTTTTTCTATAGTCAGAGCAATCTCTTTTTGAGTTTTACCCCGTTTGAGTAATTGCGCAATTGTGTATCTTTGCTGTGCGGTTAGTTGACTCATATCTTGGTATTCATTGGACCGACCGCTAAGATAACAATTATCCGTTTCAGTAGGAGCAAGAGGGAGAGCTTTTCTCTCTCTGCTTCTCTGAATAATATGTTGGATTGTGCTTAGGGTGCGATCCATTTTTTGTAGGTATGAGTTGCATTTACTAATTGAATATACGTAGTCGAAGAAAGCATACGGCTTGCGCTGCTGAAGGTACTCAGGATCGTCCTGATGGGCGTAAGCCTCCTGCTCGAATGAGATAGAGCGGTAGGCACTCTCGGCATCACGACAGATAGCGAGACGTACCAACCACTCTACTACATATAGGAGGTAAAAAGGGATCACCAGCAGCTCCACCATCTGACGGGTGTGGATACGCTCGTGACGTACGATGGTCTCTAGCCAGAGCGGATCTGACAGATACTCCTCGGGTAGATCCTTGCGCACGAAGATAACTCCGAAGAGGTTGATAGCCCAGAAGCCCCTAAAGGGGATCCATCTACTACGCACGATCTTCATACCACTCCTCTGCTTGTGCTGTTACCTCCATCATCTCTCTGAGTGTACCCTCTGCCACTTTACCATTTTCCAGTCGTGGCAGCACTGCTAAGCGTAAGATCCTCCCAGGCATCTGGTAGCGAGGCAGCTTTGCTGAGAGCAAAAGCCGTAGGTCTTCCTCTGAGGTAGAGCTACGATCCTCCTTTAGGACAACGAATGCTGCCAGCCGTGTGCCAAACTCTAGATCTGGATAAGCTATCACAGCCACGTCCATCACCGCATCAAGAGCTGCTAGAGCTTCGCGGAGTACCTCTGGGTAAGCGTTTTCGCCACCTGAGAGAATCATCGAGTCATCTCGTCCTCGCAGGAAGAGCACCCCGCTTTCGTCCATCCATACTAGATCGCCCGTCTCCTGCCAGCTCCTCTTACGCTCATCCATAGCCCAGCCACTGCGGACGGCTAGCACGCCTACTCCTTGACTATCAGGTCTGACAATTTTGCACCGCACACCACGTATAGGCTTGCCCAGTGCTAGAGGTGCGTTGTGCAAGATCTCAGGCGTAGCCAATATAAAGAATCCGGCCTCGCTCGTCCCATATAGATTGTAGAGTACAGCTCCCCAGTGCTGCTCTACGGCTCTCACTAGTGGTGTGTCGAGTGGTGCTCCGCCCGAGAGTATACGTCGCAACGATCGTATTTCGCTTGGCGACTCGTTGATCAGTCGTCGTAGTATGAGTGGTACTGCTATGAGTACTTCAATGGAGTGCTCCGAGAGTAGTCGTGTAGCGGACTGAGCGTCAAAGCGCTTGCGTAGGTAAACGCTACGTCCCATCACCAGAGCTACAATCAGCGAAGCTAAGCCAAAGCCGTGGTAGAGTGGTGGGGCGATGTAGACCGATCGGCACTCATCTAGTCGGATCTCTCTGAGCAAAGCAAAGAAAGGATGCAGGAAGGCGGTCACACTAGGCTTGCGTGCAGCTACCTTGTAGTGACCCGACGAGCCACCTGTCAGAACGATGATACGTCCTCCACGACTTCTTGGGATGCGCCTTGGACCGAGACTTTCATCGCTCTTGTTCAAGTTATCCAGTAGCTTGACGTCTAGATCGACAGGCATTCGGTCGGCATACTCCTCCTGCACGAGAGCCGTCTTTATCTGTCGCTCTAGACATAGTTGTCTCACTTGCTCCTTGCTTAGATCTGTACTCATATAATATATGTGTACCCCGAGACGCGAGAGAGCTAGAGAGGCGATCACCATCTCCGACGAGTTACGCCCTAGCAGTGCACAGTGCATACCTCGTCGCCAGCCTTGCTCGTAGAGGACACCAGTCCAAGCTCTAGCTTTGGCATGGAGTGTTGGATAAGTGTAGTGATGCTGCTCATCAGCGACAGCTAGCATAGAGGGATAGTAGTGTGCAGCAAAGCGGGTCACCGCCATCAAGTTGACACCCTCACACCATAGCGCATGGAGCAAGCGTGCGATACCGCTCGGTGAGAGCAGGTGCAGGCGATATAGTTTGTGTAGTAAGCTCCGACTCATAGATGACGCATAGCAATAGACTGAAAAACTGGACGCAAGAGAGACATAAACGGACGAGCTAACCGCACCCACCACGGGATAAAGCTATCTCGTCTACTACAGAGTAGGCAAGCTATACGCTCGGCCGCCTCTTCGGGCGTGAGAGCTGGCGCAGAGCGGTACATCTCAGTCGGTGCGATCATCCTCGTGCGTACTAGGGGCAAGTAAAGTAGCGATACCACCACCCCTCTCTGTCGTAGCTCTGGACGAATAGCTCGTAGGTAGCTGTCTTGGGCACTCTTGGAGGCTTGGTAAGCAGACCACCCTGGGGCTGGAGGCATCAAGGTGCTAGCTGCATTGGAAGCGATAATCTGACTACCATAGGGTAGGAGCGAGGCTAGTCCCATGATGAGCTGCACGGAGCTGGTGTAGTTCGTCGTGATCGTTCTCGTCACATCGTGATACCTATCTAGCGAGTCGTAGAAAGCACGATGTATCGACTTCCCCGCATTGAGTATTAGCGTATCGAGCTGTGAGTAGCTTGCTCGTACCCATGCGATTAGATCCGCCACTTCTTCTTCATCTCTCAGATCCGCGCTCCGCCACTGCACGGAGGCTGCCGTTGTCGCTAGATCATCTGCTAGCGCCTCCAGACGCTCAGCTGTGCGTGCTACAAGGATCAAGTGTGCACCAGCCTCAGCAAGACGATGCGCTAAAGCCTCCCCGATACCATACGATGCGCCTGTGATGAGGATCGTCTTGCCCTGTACCGCCTCTACGAGCACATCGATAGCGAGATGCCTCGGAGGAAACAACAGGTTATGTAGTAGTCTGGAGGTCGGCATAATAGTTGATGATGAGCCTGTTCGTTGACTGAGCGTAGCTGAGTGCGAAGGTAATGTTTTTCGTTTAACTGTAAGAGAAGCTATTGTTGTCTATCGGAATGAGATAAAGTAGCAAGCCCAACCATCTCATCGAAGTGATTGGGCTTGCTCTAGGTACTCTGTATAATTTGGCTCAGATAGCGACCTACGCGATAGTTATGCTATCTGATGAGCTTAGGAGATGGTCGCTGTACGACTATTCGACTACTCTTCGGCACGAAACATAGGACTCCATGGGGGAAGCAGCTTGGGTGTCTTGCCCTGTAGCTCTTTGGCACGTGGCGTGAGGTACTTCTTATGAACCACAAGGCGGAAGGTGTATGCGTCAAACCACGCGTCCGTCATGATCAGATACCCCTGATGTCCTGCAGTAGCTCCCCAGCTGTTCTCGACCATCCACTTGGTGGGCTTGCCTGACTTGTCTAGATCTACCGCTACGAGCGTCATAGCGTGTGTGGAGCCGCTGTCGAAGGATGCGATGCGCTCGCCCTTTGTCATAGTCATCGGGACACCCGTGATCGCCTCATAGTCGTCGTAGCCGAGCGTGAGTAAGCCTGACTCTTTATTGAGTTCCTTGCCTACGTCGCAAGAGTAGTACATCATATTGCCCTCCTTGAGAGATGCTATGGCCATCTCCTTGATCTCCTCCATGGGGAGGTTGATGTAGGTCCAGTCCTTGCCGTCCCAAGCGTGGCGGTCATACTCGATGGCATAGGTCTCGTAGTAAGGCTGTGAGGGGTCGTTCATAATCATCACGTAGTCATCCTTGAGATTGACTCCGACATGCTCTTGGTAGAAGCTCAGCGGGGTGTACTCCTTGGTCGAGAGCACCTTGCCGTCGGCATCTCTGAGGGTATACTCAAAAGTGGTGGGCGGTGTGCCGAGGTTAAGGCAGAGGAGGCGATAGATAGCTTGTAGTGTGGTCTCCTTGTCCTTGCGAAGCTCTGCCAGTGTGGCACCTTGCTGAGCTTTGCTACGTAGCTCCATACCGCCCTGACGGAGGAGCTTGGCAATGAGTGAGGAGAGACGTGCGGTGTTGTTGCTGCTGTAGGTCTCAGGCATCACGTCGCTGGGTACGACACCATACTTGAGGAGGTTGTCTGAGATGCCAGTGAACTGCCCTCCGTCATTAATTGGGTGCTGGAAGAGCCACTCTACCTTGCGGTCGGTGATGGGGAGTGTGCGGGTCTCGAGGATACCCTCGAGGAAGAGATTGGCCTTCTCTAGCTGATCCCAAAAGAAGGAGTAGCAGTGGGAGAAGTAAAACTCTCCGAGGTTGTTGTCCTTGATAAACTGAGCACGTAGCACATTGAAGCCAGTGAAGAGCCAGCAGCGACCAGATCTCTGCTGATCGGTAATACCCTTCGTAGGTACTCGGTAGGTGAAGTGGTCGTCGGGCGGTGTCATAAGCTCGGCATTGGCGAGTACCATACCGTTCTGGACGATGCTGTTGTGCAGGGCTCGCTCAGCTGGAGCTTTTGGGGTGGCTTGCTGGAGCTTCTGCAGGAGCTCTGGCGTGATGGCTCCGTCCGCGCGATTGGCGCTTTCACTCTGTGCTAGTAGCATGATGCTGGATAGTAGTAGGAGTAAGGGAAAGAGAAGTTTCTTCATAAAAGCGTATGTATAGATTATATGACGGCAAAGGGTATGGAGTAGCTGTGCTTGCCCTCGCTGTCTGATAGTAATGCGTGGTAAATGCCTGAGGGGTAACGCTCACCACTCGGCAGGCGGGTGGTGATGGTGAGCTGCCCTGTGAGTGCTACCTCCTGATAGATCAGATTGCCAGCACCATCTAAGATGCGTACTGTGGTACCTGCGGGGAGCTTGGAGATCGTGATTTGGTCGGGGGCTTCGGGTCGTAGCGGATTGGGGTAGATGTAGACCTCTTTGCTTTGTGTGGACCAGTCGCTCGTCTGACCGATATATAAGGAGACAAGCCCCGCCGAGCTGGCTATGTAGAGTTCTCCCCGCTCCTGGTCAATGGCGAGAGAGAGTACATCGTTGGTGAGCAGAGGACTATTGTCCTTGGTGTAGTGAGCTAGTAGCTGCGTGCCGTCTGGCGAGAGGAGGTAAAGGCCGTCAGAACCAGTGCCGCACCACTTATTGCCGAGCGCATCAATGGCGATGGCGGTGATGGGCATATTGTCTAGAACATAGTAGAGGTTGGGCTCCTCGCCACCTACGGGTCTAGAGGCTAGTGGGGTACTCTGCGAGATGAATGTGCTGGGACTAGCAACGCTGATAGGCCCTTTGTCTGTGGCTATCCAGAGACTACCAGAGGGGTCTAGAGCTAGGTCGTAGTAGTATTTGGCAGCTATCTCCTTGCCAGTGCGATCGACGAACTTAGTGACGAGGCGGTACTCATCGTCTGACTGATCTAGAGGTGTACCCTTGTCGTCAAAGATGAAGACACCATTGTTGCCATCTGCGCTTCGGTGGAATATAAGCAACCACTTGACGCCATTGGGTAGAGCCAGCATAGGACCGAAAGCATTAACCAGCTCTATGTCTGGGTACGAGATAGCTTTCATCGTGCCATCAGGAGTGCACACTACGAGGGGGTTGGCTATCAACCCTTGACCTTGTGCCATCCATAGATTGCCTCTATGGTCGTAGCATAGCGAGCCGACACGGACGTTGTGTGCTGTGGGTGAGTCATCGGGCCAAGCTCTGACGAATGGAGCATTGTCTGGAGTGTATCGATTGATGACTTGGTCGCCTTGTATTTCGTAGAGACCATCTCCCCACGAGCCGACGAAGTAGTGATCAGCGTCACGAGGGTCTACGGCTATGGAGACGAGGTCGTAAACGGGGATATCGCTCGTCTGCTGCCGGATCTCGCGATAGTCCCAGGTGCGCCAGAGGGGTGGGGTGTAGATCTGTATGTAACCAGGCTGCCAGTAAGCGTTGGTGCGACGTCCTCCACTGACGGAGTAGAGCTTGCCGTGCTGGTGTGTGAGGTAAAAGTGCTTGTTGGACTTCGGAGCATTGGCTTCTAGTGCTAGCTTTTCGAGAGAGACGTTTCCATTGCTAGCGGAGGCGAGGTTAGCTTTGTAGAGAGCGCCATCGGCTGTGAACCAGAGCTTGTCTGGAGAGCTGTCGCCCGAGAGGCTGTGCAGATGAGCGGGGAGATCAATGCGAATACGCTCGCTCTCAGCTCGCCATACGAGAAGCGAGTCGGCTCCTGCGACCGCTACCCCCTCGGCTAGCGGGAAGAGTCGCTCAGCCCAGCCGCTCTGCGCCATCATCTGAGGGGTGGCATTGGCTTGGGCTAGCGTGGTGCGATAGAGATTGTTAAGGTTGTCGATGTACCAGAGCGAGCCGTCGGGGAGGGCGGTGATAGCGGTGATCCCCTTCTGCGGTAAGCCCGCAACGAGACTCCACGAGGCGGGGTCTTGCAAGTTTTGCGAGAAGGTACTAGAGCGTAGCCCTTCGTTGGTCAGCGCATAGAGCTTTTCATCTAGAGCAAAGGCGTCTAGCACCTCTTTGCCTAGAAAGGCTGTGGCTACGATCTGATGATTGCCGAGGTCGATCTGCATGAGTCCGAAGTGACCTGCGATGAAGGCATACTCCTTGTAATAGAAGATGCGTGTAGCGGTCTTGTCGTTGAGCATACTATTGTCGCTGATGCCCACTAGGTTGTAGATGCGGTCGCTGTAGATGAGGTCTATACGCCCAGATGTGTAGTAGGCGGTAGTGACCTGCTGGCTGGGCGAGTAGCGGATCATCTCGGCATCAAGGTCGCTGATAGGAGTCATACCATCGAGGAGATGGATCTCGTCAGGATGCTCTGGAGAGACGGTGCCGATGACGCCCCCCGTGGTGAAGAGTACCTGCTCGGGCAGGTCTGCCACAAGCTCTACATCTCCTACGGCTAGATGCCACTGCCACAGCTGCTCCTGAGCTGCTAGCGGGAGGGTGCATAGAAGGAGCGGGAGGAGTAGGTGTATAGGGGCTTTCATAGGCTGTGCTTGGTAAGGTAAGTGCGGAGCTGGTCGACGGCTCGGGTGCGGTGGCTGATAGCGTTCTTCTCTTGCGGACTCATCATAGCAAAGGTCTTGTCAAAGTCCTCTGGCACGAAGAGGCTGTCATAGCCAAAGCCCTCGGCACCCTCCTCGTGGTCTATGATCCGTCCCGCGACACGCCCTACGAAGTGATGCTCCTCGCCCTGGCTGTCGATCAGTACGATGACGCACTCGAAGTAAGCTCGCCACGGCTCGGGGTGTGAGGCTAAGGAGTCTAGGAGATGCTTCCTATTAGCCACATCGTCACCATCACGACCAGCGTAGCGGGCTGAGTGTACGCCTGGGTCACCGCATAGCGCCTCGACAAAGAGCCCCGTATCGTCCGCAATGCAGGGCTTGTGGTAGAGGTCGTAGAGAGCTTGTGCTTTGATAGTTGCATTGCCTAGGAGCGTGGAGGCGCTTTCTTCGGGAGCTGTGTAGTGACCTAGCGAAGAGGCTGAGCGCACCTCGCAAGTATCTCCGAGCATTGACTGGATCTCGAGGAGCTTGTGAGCGTTGTGTGTGGCAAGGTAAAGGACTTTCATGTAACTTTGTGGAGGTTCTATAAGACTGATTACAAAAGTACTGAAATGAACGGGATAAGCCAAATAGATGAGCTCTGTCGCCAGTTGCCCTACTGCGAGGTGGATGCGCCGTTTGGTCCAGAGGTGGTGACCTACCGTCTGTCGCGACGCATCTTCGCGCTGCTATGGCTGGAGCATGACCCAGGTATGGTGTCGCTCAAGGTGACCCCAGACTTGATAGAGCCACTGCTAGACCGGCATAGCGACCTGCAGCCCGCCTTTCACCTCAATAAGAAGCACTGGATACAGCTGGAGCTACCGACTAGTGAATCTGAGGAGTGGATCGCTCGGCTCCTACGTCACTCCTATGCGCAGGTGTGGCGCAAGCTCCCGAAGGTTCAGCAGCGTCTTCTGCCTCTCGGAATAGAAATCTACAATCAAGCACAGAATGAGCAAGATCTCCTTTGAGATAACCGAACTAGACCACCCCATAGCGAGTACCTACGACTACCTAGTCAAGCTCCTACAGGAGAGACCCGACCTTCCCTCGGGGACGGTCATACATACGGACTATCAGACGGCGGGGCGTGGACAGCTAAACAATAGCTGGTTTAGTAGTCCTCGGCTCAACGCGCTCCCTTCGATATACCTTCGCCTCGATCGACCTTTGCAGCAGATCTGGTCTATCAGTGAGGCGACCGCCATAGCGGTTTATAAGAGTTACCAGGAGCAGCTCTCGAGCGAGGATACTATTGAGATCAAGTGGCCCAACGATCTCTTCGTCAATGACCACAAGATTGCAGGTATACTGATCCACAACGCTCTGGCGGAGGGCTCTGTCGCAGAGACGATCATCGGTATCGGTATGAATATCAATGAGGGAGCTTTCCCGCCTGAACTCCCGCAAGCGATCTCTTTGCACCTCGTAACGGGGCAGACTTACGATGTAAAAAACCTGCTCCGCCAGATGCTACGTCATCTAGGGGAGCAGCTGGCTCGTCAAGACTATGCGGCACTGCACGCAGAGTACAACGATCTCCTCTACCAGCGAGGCATCCCAGCTCGCTACCGTGATGTCGCCACCGAGGAGGAGTTTGATGCAACGATCCAGGAGGTAAGCCCTCAGGGGCAGCTCGTCCTAATGACCACCACGGGGCAGGAGCGACGCTACGCCTTCAAAGAGATTGTTTATCTATAATAGAAGAGTATGTCTGAGCGCACAAAGATAGAGCACCGCCCCCTCACGCATGCAGAGGTGAAACTGATTAAAAGCTTGCAGCTGGCGAAGCATCGCAAGCAGTCGAACCTATTTATCGCTGAGGGTGAGAAGCTGATCGGCGAGATGCTCCCAGCTTATCGCTGCCAGCTACTAGTTGGTACAGAGGAGCTAGTCGAGCCACTGTTAGAGCGATGCCCAGCGAGCATTGCCGAGGCGGTGATCCTGCCTGATCCGAAGCAGATAGAGCGAGTGAGTGGTCTGAAGAGTCCTCGTCCACTACTGGCACTTTGCGAGATCCCAGCGGTAGAGGCACCCAAAGCGTTACAACAACCCACGCTCCTTCTAGACGATGTGCAGGACCCCGGCAATGTCGGGACACTGCTGCGTACTTGCGACTGGATGGGCATCAGACAGGTGCTCTGCACAGAGGGATGCGCAGACGTCTATGCGCCCAAGGTGCTACAAGCAACTATGGGTGCTTTGGCTCGGGTGCAAGTTTATCGCTACACCGATAGGACGGCTCTGCTAACGATGCTAACGCAGACGGAGACACCTGTGATAGGGACCTTCATCGATGGTGCACCGCTTCGCACGTTGCGACTAGCGCCTGAGCAACCTTATATATTGGTATTAGGGAACGAGGGCAATGGTATCTCGTCCGACCTCTCTGCGCTAGTCTCTCAGCGGATTACGATCCCGTCGCCTGTCGATAGCCACTGCGAGTCGCTCAACGTGGCGGTCGCCGGCGCTATCGTTATGGCGCATCTGATGCTTTAGCTAGTTTGGCTGGGAAAACTCGATGCCGGCTAGTTACAATAATTTAGAACCGACTACATGTCGACACGGTGACGTGTCGGGGAAAAGTGATTTCCACGTGGATATTTCGAAATCTCCACGTGGAGAATAAAAAATTCTTCGGAGGAATGAAATGAAACTTCGGAAGAATGAAATGAAACTTCGGAGGAAATGAATGACGCCCACGTGGAAAATAAAAAATATCCACGTGGAGATTTGAGATTTTCCACGTGGATATTCGAGAAGGGAGGGAGTCGGACGAGTCTCCCCGTAAAGATATGTAGTTAGAGGTTAGAGATCGGAGGGGAGCAAAGGCTCTACCTGCGCTAGCACATCGTCCAGGTCGGCTAGGGTAGGGGCTTGGAGCATTGCTATGCGTAGCGCACGAAAGTTGGGGATGCCCTTAAAGAGTGGCGTAGCGGCTAGGTGGCGACGACTGTGCAGGATGCCTCTGCGCTCGTCCAGCTTCTCTATATTCTTGTGAACGATCTCTTTTAAGATCTCTAGCTGTTGCTGAGAGGTTAGCTGTGGTGCTGTAAAGGAGGGGTCGACGGCAGCGCGCATTTCGCCAAAGATCCACGGCTGTCCGATAGATGCTCGTCCGACCATCACCCCATCCACCCCATAGGTGTCAAAAGCGTGCCGTACCTCCTCGCCTGTCGTTATGTCGCCATTGCCGATGATCGGGATTTGGATCTTAGGATTGGAGCGCACCTCACCGATCAAAGTCCAGTCGGCGCTCCCCTTGTACATATCGCTACGAGTACGCCCATGAATGGTCAGAGCAGCGATACCGCAAGCTTGTAAGCGTGGTGCCAGATCTGTGATGATAAGGCTGTCGTGATCCCACCCTAGACGCGTCTTGACCGTCACGGGGCAACTCGCCACAGAGACTACCGCTGCGGTGATCTCTAGAAGCAGCTCGGGATCACGAAGCATACCACTGCCAGCCCCCTTGCCTGCTACCCGCTTGACCGGACAGCCGAAGTTGAGGTCGAGTAGATCAGGCTCTAGTTGGCAGGCGATACGAGCCGCTTCGCACATCGTCTCCACATCACGACCGTAGATCTGTATGGCGACGGGACGCTCTGCTGGGTCTATACGCATCTTACGCATCGTGCTGGGTACGTAACGCACGAGCGCATCGGCACTGATGAACTCGGTGTAGACGAGGCTAGCTCCAAACTGCTTACAAAGCAGGCGAAAGGGTGCATCGCTCACATCCTCCATCGGTGCGAGCAGTAGCGGTCTAGAGCCTAAGTCGAGGGAGCCTATCTGCATATCTATTCGTTTGTCGGGGCAAAGCAGGTAAACTGTACCGCACTGTAAGACTTGTGCCAAGCGAAACGAGCAGACTCAGCAAAGTCCACCGTGTCAGGGTGCTCTAGTATGAAAATGGAGCTAGGACACCACGCTTTACTGGTGAAGAGTAGGTCGGGTATATCCTTTATCCATGGCAAGTTATAAGGAGGATCGGCAAAGATCAGGTCGTAAGGCTCTCCATCGTACTGACGTAAGTACTGCTCTACAGAGCGATTGAGGACTAGGAGTTGCTTGGTCGAGAGGATCTCCTTGTCTAGCGTGTCAGCGGCCGACCGAATGAATGCTGCATGCTTAGGATGCTTCTCGATAGAAGTCACCGAGGCTGCTCCCCGTGAGACAAACTCTAGAGAGATACTTCCGATGCCCGCAAAGAGGTCCAGTACCCGCATACCCTCTACTTCATATTGTGCCGAGAGACTATTGAAGAGAGCCTCCTTAGCTATATCCGTCGTGGGGCGGAGTGTCAACCCTTTAGGTGGGGAGAGACGACGACGACCATATTTGCCTGCTATAATGCGCATGGTAATAACTCAATCAAGCGTACCAATAGTCTATCGGCATGACAGACACGTCCCAGTCGGCAGTCGTGAACTGTCGGTGAAGCGCCTGCAGTAACTCACCAACCAAGCTATCAGTGCCAGCCGTCCCATCGGATAGTATTATGGATACAGGAGCCGAGTGATCTACTGAGCTGTCCAAGTATACCTTACTTAAGAAGTAGAGGACCTGGTAGAGATGATGCTGCCACGAGCGGTAGCGAGGCCAACTATAATGGTTTGCTCGAAGCAAGTTGCCCGACTGACATAGTACCAGGTCGCACCCGCCCTCTATCAGTTCGACCCCCAGTGAGAGTCCAGTCTGAAGAGAAGACTGACGCAGCACCCGCTGTGCAAAAGGTAAGATCGTAGGGATAAACCGACAAGCCACGAAGCTACGCTGTAGGAAGCCTTTGAGTAGATGGCTAAAGCCCACAGCCAAGCCAGGCTTGCCATCGCCCAGAGCGTACGAATCGCTATAGTACTGCTCCTCGTCAGCAAAGATAGGAGCCGTCAGTCGCCACCAGTGTACGTCTTGCTCTCCACTCATACCACTCGGTATGACTACGTAGTGAGAGGCGGGGTAGAGTACTCGAACCTCTCCCTCAGGATCGCTGAGGATAGGGTGCTGTGCGATAATATCTCCCCATAGAGCAGAGACACGAGACCAGTCTATTGGTACAAACTGGCTTTGCCTCCTAGTGTGATAGCCTTCCTGTGCACCCGCCTCTGTCTCTTCGTCTGAGAGGTCATATAGATAGACAAAGCCATCTGCAGTCAGTCGCAAGGTGAGCGATGAGACTGCAGATGTCATAGTGTCTTTAGGAAGTGCTGGAGGCTGCTGCATAGTAGCTATAGGTAGCGTCAGACAATAGGCTTCAAGCTATCAAATCCGCCCATCTGTCGAGAGATAGACTATGCCCGACAATGAGAATCAGCGGGCTACGCTTTGAAGTCTATTGTCTGTATCGGTAGATCAGCGTGTCTCATACAGATAGTATAGAGACAGAAGAGAGAGCTACCTCGAGAGTTACTCCCAGTTACCCGTGTTCTTGACCTCCTTGAGAGATCCTAGAGCGAGTCCAGGGTATCCAGTACCTTGGTAGCGAGCCTCAGCATCCTTGATGGCTGAGTTGAGGAGCTTATGATCCTGGTCAGCTAGGTAGACAGATAGAGGTACAGCTGTACGGAAGACAGGTACCATGACGACATCCTCTCCGATCTCCTGAGCGACAGATGCTGTGTCGATCTCTATGACAGACTGGGGGAAGCCAGGTACTTGTAGAAACTCCTCAGGTGTTATGCCACTCTTGAGTAGAGAGTCTCGTGCGCTGACCCACACCGTATCACGTGTGATAAGTCCCTTGGCAGCAGCCTCACGCTCATTCATACCAGCCTCACGCATGGCATCGGTGTAGTCACCCTCAGAGCGAACGTAAAAGACCTTACCATCAGTAAGGAACTGACGCAGCTCATCTACGGGAGCATAGCGGTTGTAGACATCGTGAAAAGCTTTCTCTACATGTGCTACCTCTTTCAGACGCACCTGGATGGGAGCCTCACGAGCAATGCGTGTCTTGGAAAATCGCTCTGGTGTCAGGATGCTCATGACTGATAGATAGCCCACGATGACTGCTGCTACCAGCAGAAGGACGGTCATTAGTTTTCTCATAATATCGCCTATAAGTTTTGTTGTGTTGATTACACTAGTTAGATAATGTGTCTGTTAGATACCTCCAAAGAGTACGAATCCGAAGAGGACAAACCATTCACGCCACAAATATACGCTTTTCTCAATAGATAGAGCAACATTGGAGAGCCCAACTGCTCTAGATAGTTCACTCAAACAGCTACGAAGGAAATCGAGAATCCCTCTGAGAGGACATTTCTTGTCTTCTCTGAGGGTGCTTACTGATTCAGCATCAAGACAATTAGCGTGTGGAGTAAAAGCGTTACCTTTGTATCGTAAGATAATCACACAATGCTAAGCAATACAATTTTTCTATGAAACAAAAGATCAGTATGCTCTTAGTGGCTTTAGCCACGCTAACGCTCTTCGGAGCTTGCAACAATGACAACGAACCAACTAAAGACTCCTTCGAGCTAAGCGTAACACCAGAGATGCTGCAGCTGGAGGTAGGCGTTCAGAAGCAACTAACGATCACTCCTGAGGGAGTTTCCTACAGCTGTAGCTCCTCTGATGAGTCTGTCGCTACAGTGGACAATAAGGGCGTCGTCACTGGTGTCAAGGAGGGTGAGGCTGTCGTCACAGTTATGGCTAAGGAGCAGACCAAGACTGTCAAGGTGGTCGTCGTCAATCGCTATATGGGTCTACATAGTGGAGATGATATGATCGCTCCGATATATATACCCTTCTTCCCTGATCTTGCTGTAAGTAAGGAGGCGCAGAAGCAAGTCATTGCTGCCAATGAGAAGTATGACTGGGTGCTCTATAGCTATGACGATGGCGATGACGATCATGACGATGATGGCGACACGGGGGATCATAGTCATAAGATGATTCAGATGAAGGCACCTAAGCATGCAAACGGAGCCTATATGGACAATCGTCTCATCATAGATCTCTATTATCACTATATGAGGGCAGATGATATATACTTCGACTGCTGGACGAGACCTCTATTTAAGAAGGATGTCGTCAAGGCTGCTCACGAAGGATCTGAGGAGGATATCAAGCTACTCCGAAGCATCCTGATCCTCTACGGCTTCACAGAGAATGTACAACCATCGAAGTATAAGAGCGGACAGCTAAACTTCGAGGGATACAATATGACGCAGTTCCCCGAAGGACCTATGTGGGGGTCTACCTATTGTACCAAAATTGAGGGTGCGGACTCATACTACCTAGAGTTTCAGGTAGTCCAAAGGGCTCCAAAGAAGTAGTCCTCTCCTGCTAGAAGACTAACATAATAGAGGAGAAATACCCAACCACTGAATTTCAGTGGTTGGGTATTTCTCTTTGTGCCTTCAGACGAATAGCTTCGCTGTCAAAGAATAGGGGCAATCGGCCGATGAGCCGACTGCCCCTAAGCGTATTATGTCGTCAGGCATTGCCTGACTTAAAGCGAAGTCTCAACGCCTGTGGACTTAGAGTGCGTCAGGACCAGAGACGTACTCGAAGTTGCCACCACCTAGACCCTTGTAGGTAAAGGTGATGGTACTATTGGTGTAGTTTTGTCGTAGACCTGTGGTGATGACGTACATCTGGTCGATGCCGTTGGTCTGTGCAGGCTTGTCAGCATAGTGCGACTTGAGGATGAGCTTGAGACCCTCCTTGATACGCTCGAGACGCATTGCTGCGAGCTCCTCGGCAGACTTGCCCTCCTCATCGGGGCGCGCACCGACACTCTTGCCACCATCGAGGTTGAAGTTCTTGTAGTAAGCACTACCACAGAACCACCACTCCTCATTGTCGGGGTACTTCTCGCTGATGTAGTCGGGCTTGTTAGCCTTGACCCAAGCGTGTAGTATCATATAGTCATCGGCCGTCAGTGTGAAGCGGATCGTCGGGTCGAAGATCCACTGCTTGCCGAGGTTGACAAACTGGCTTGCGGTCTGAGCCACACGCCAGCGGTCGCCCTCGAGCTTGAAGCTCTGGTACTCAGGCGTGGTGACCTTGTTGTCAAACCACTCGTAGACCACGATAAGCTGATTACCAGGCTGAGCGTACGGCATGCTCTGCTGCAGTAGCTGCGGAATGTACCGCTCGGGGAGCATCGAGCTGCTAAAGTTGCCGTACTTACTGCCCATAGCTTGGTACTCTGCAGGTGAGATGACCTTGTAGGTGCGGTTATCAGCGAGACGGTCTCCGATGAAGAGCATATTGCGCTGCCCATCAGCGAGAGACACTTTCGCTAGGTAGCTAGTACCCTTGTCAGCATAGGTGGTGGCTAGGTACTTGCCCAGCTTAGCGATCTCATCTTTAGAGAGCTTGTTGGGGTCTGTTGCCGTGAGACCAGCTTTGGTGGCGTCATCGGCAGAGACCTTGACAGAGATGAGTTTGTCCAGAGCAGCGTCCTCTGCGGGGTGCTGCTGCATAGCGTAGGATACGGTCACGGCAGAGCCTTTGCCCCACTCGGGGTACATCTTAGCCACGAGGGCTGGAACATACTTTTCGGGAGAGACCCAAGCGGTGAGCGTGCGGTTTGTCTTGACATAGTTCGCCTCACGCTTGACCTCGTTCATAAACTCTTCCTTGTTGGACCCCGTGTATCCAGACTCCTCTTGCTTGGTAAAAGCTGAGGCTATTGTCTTGTAGTCGGCATCGGTGAGAGCGTAGGCGACGCTCTTCTCTATTGGATGGTCTACCGAGTCAAGGTCGTTGTATATCTGCTCCATAGGATTGCAGGCGGTGAGCAGCAGGAGTGCTACGACTGCGAGGAGCTGTGTGATCTGTTTCATATTATTTGCGTGTCTTAGAGTTAGAAGTTGATGCGTAGACCAGTAGCCCAGTTCGTACCAAAGCCGTAGTAGACGAGTGCCGTCTGCATGTCGTGATTCTTACCATCGCGAGCATCAGAAATGTACTCGGTGTTGGTCACGTTATTGACGTTGATGTAGACGATAGCGTCACAAGAGCCGATGTTAAAGCGATAGTTAGCACCGAGGTCTAGTGTGACGTAGTCGGGTAGGCGCCAAGCGTCCACCTTGTCGGTCTCCTTGGTACGGTTCGTCGGGTCAAAGTCTGCGTAGTTCTTGCCCGCATAGTTGAGGTCCGCTTTGAGACGGAAGTCCTTGAGTGCCTCCCATGAGATACCGAGTGCAGAGGTCATCTGTGCTGAGTTACCAACGTGTACACCCTTGACAAAAGCATTGATCGTGCCGACATACTGCTGTGCATCGTCGAAGACATCGGCCTTGACATCGTCTGCCCAGATCCAGTCGCCCCAAGAGAACATGAAGCGAATGTCTAGTGGCTTGATCGGTGTATAGGTAGCCTCCAGCTCGACGCCTGCATGGCGAGCATCTAGACCAGAGATATTGGCCGTTGTGTTGTTGCCCATACTACGTGTGAGGCTCTTGTCTAGCCACTTGGTGTAGTAGCCGTTGAGGTCGATGCGTAGGTTTTGCATCTTAAAGCCGTAGCCTACCTCGCCCGTGAAGACGCGCTCATACTTAGCGCCTGTATTGATCGTCGTGTTGTAGCGGAAGAAGACATTGCGAAAGTATGGCGCGATGGTGAAGTATCCTGCATTGACAAAGACGTTGCTGTGCTCGAGGAACTTGTAGCTCGCTCCAGCCTTGACACTCCATGGGAGGTAGGTCGCCCAGTCAGAGACGATCTTGTCGGGAGGTGTCAGCGGGTCATACTGCTCACCCGTACCGCCGAGGTTGACGTAGCGATAGCCCTTGTGCGAGATAGCTCCAGAGATGAAGGCGTTGAAGTTTTCGCCTGTGAACTCACCCTGTGCGAAGAGTCCGTTCCAGAGTACCTCACCGATGTTGTCGTACTGAATGTAGTCGCCCACCTGTAGAGGCTGGTAGGGGTTGTGGTACATAAGCTTGGTCGATGAGTTCTGCGGCTCTATATAGTAGTCACCACCGAGTAGATCCTCGATCACCTCACGGTGTATACCCTGATAGAAGCGTCCGTCGAAGCCTGCGGTCAGCTTGAAGAGGTCGCTGAACTTATTGGTGTAGTAGGAGAGTAGGCCGTACCAGTTGTGCGAGTTCATCGCATTACTGAAGATGAGCTGAGAGCCATTGTCAGAAGCTCTATTGGCCTCCATAACACGATTGAAGTCTAGCAAGCCATCGGGAGTGCCCATAAAGGCTGCTGGGTCTTTCGGGCGACCTGTGTTGTAGTCGAGTGTCAGCCAGTCGGTCTTAGCACCACGGATACGACGGCCACCACCATTAGAGATAGAGGCGTAGATAGAGGTGTAGATGCTACTCTCCTTATTGATATCCCAGTAGTGGTTGAGGGAGATCTGAGGCTTGTGGTAGAAGTTGCGAGCGTAGGCACCGCCCTCGATTTGTCCGTTCATATAGCCGTAACCACGGTTGAGGCGACGACCCTCGGGAGCGTTGTGATAGTCCTCGATGAGGTACATCTGTCCGCGCTGATTGTGCCACTGAGGTGCTCCAAAGGCGGTGAAGGATAGACGGTGGTGATCGTTGATACGCTTAGAGACATTGACGAAGTAACTCCAGCCTACGAAGTTGGTCCCGTCTACGTATCCATCGCCTTGGCTACGAGAGCCTGCGAGAGAGATGGCCCAGCCATTGTCCATAAGTCCCGTCGAGACATTGAACGAGGTCTTGAGGAAGCCATCATTACCTACACCCGTGTAGATGCTACCGCCTTTCTTAGCATCGGTACTCTTGGTCACCATATTGATGGTACCACCGACAGAAGAAAGACCTAGCTTAGAGGCTCCTAGACCACGCTGCACCTGGATGAAGCTACTGACATCGTTGAGTCCAGCCCAGTTGGACCAGTAGACCTTGCCTGACTCCATATCATTGATAGGCACACCATTGATTAGGACACCTATATTATTAGAGTCAAAGCCGCGCAGGTTGATGCGAGAGTCACCGAAGCCACCGCCGCCCTTGGTCACGTAAACGGAGGGAGTCGCTTTAAGTAGCTCAGGGAACTCAATGTTTGGAGCTTGCGTCTGGATAGCTTTCATCGTGACGTTGGAGACGGGCACTGGCGTCAGTCGATCCTTGGGTACGACCGATGCGATGACGCGTACCTCGTCTAGTCCGATAGCACTAGTCGCCATATAGACCTTGCCAAAGTCATAGCTACCCCGTGCAGAGGCTGGGACGCGCAGCGTCAGGGTCTCATAGCCTATGAAGCTCACGGTGAGCTGACTACCGGCCGCCACATTGAGCTGGAAGGCTCCATTGCTCTCTGTGTAGGTCCCTGATGCTCCTCCATCTGTGTAGACAGCTACACTAGGTATAGGCTCATCTGAGCCCTCCTCTAGTATGGTTCCCGTCACCTGCACCTGTGCAAGTGCCGAGATGCTACTCGCCAGTAGGAGTGCGAGTGCTGTGATGATAAGTGATAAGCGTTTCGCCATATATTCTGTAAGTGTTAGTGATTAGTATACTGGACGTTAGTGTGTGAAGCCTTTTGGGAGTGCTCCTCAGAGAAGCCACTCCATCTCCATTCACTTGCAAAAGTAACTAAACATCTTAACAAATGCCACTCTAAGCTGTTTCGTTTTTGTTACGCCTAAATTCTGCAAATTAGATAGTTTGAAGAGAAGTGTAATGATATATGGCTCCACTTGACGTGTAGTGATATGTCAAATAGCTACACGTTACAGCTGACTTGGGGATGGACGCCCCTCGCTAGATACTAGCCGTGCGTCCCCACAAAGGGCTAGTCGTAAGATTTGCTATATCTAGGAGGAGATGACACAAAAAAAGCCCAGCACCTCTCAACGTATCGTATGAGTAGCACTGGGTACAGAAGACGTAGGGAGTGTCCCCATGGGGACTCCCTACGCAAATATTCTAGTCATCAAAGAGACCTCTCTACTCGCTGAGCGTACCAGCCGCTCGAAGCGTGGAGTCTCTAATAAGTCTTTAAGCGTCTAGCTCCTCTTGACGAAGTGACTGCACGTAGCGAGCCTTCTCCATCATACGACGCTTGACGTCTGAGGGCTTCTGAAATGCTTGGCGCTTGCGGAGATTGCGAATGGTACCGATGTCGTTGTACTTACGCTTATAACGCTTGAGTGCACGCTCGATGTTTTCGCCCTCCTTGATTGGTACAATTATCATACTTGCTATTTATTTGTATTACGTTTGTTGTGATGAGAATATTTCAAGGATAGTACGTCTATCCTTACTTCGGAGGGCAAAGGTACGAACTTTATTTGAACTAGCCAAGAGTTTAGCGCAGCTTAGTAGGTTAAGTGGCTAATTCCTATTTTGAGGTGCTGGGAGAGAAGCCTCCCAAAAAAGCTAACTGAAGTGAACGGCGATGCGGTAAAGGAAGAAGTCTCTATTTCGAGTTATTGCTGTCCGATAAAAGTCAGAAATTGCGTTTCGCCGCTACGTGGAGAATAAAAAATAGCCACGTGGATATTTGACGTTTCCCACGTGGCTATCGGGTTAGAGGTTAGAAATTAGAGGTTAGAGACGTGATCCTGGGATCACGTCTCGTCGGTTTACCCCACTTGCTTTTTAGCTCAGACCCTCGATGACTCCATCAACGATGTCCATGTGGACGGCTTGTGGCTCCTTGGGTAGTCCTGGCATACGCATGATGCTGCCCATGATGACAACGATCATCTCAGCACCGCTGTTGAGAACGATATCCTCGACCTTCATATCGAAGTCGCGTACGTCGCCATAACCCTTGGGATCTGCCGAGAAGGAGTACTGCGTCTTGGCGATGCAGATAGGGTAGCGCTCCATATTGAGCTCGTGGATACGGGCGAGCTTCTTCTCCGCCTTGCTACTATAGGTGACGTTGGCAGCGCCGTAGATGCGCTTAGCGATATGCTCGACCTTTGTCTTGACTGGCTCGCTGAGCTCGTAGACGTGATCGATAGGCTCTGAGGGGTGCTCCTCGATGGTCTTGACGACCAGCTCAGCTAGCTCGGTAGCACCCTCGCCACCCTCGCTGTAAGCATTATTGATCGCAAAGCCACAGCCTAGGACCTGCTCGCAGTGATTGCGTACGATCTCGATCTCCTCGTCGGTGTCGGTAGCGTAGCGGTTGAAAGCGACGACCACCGTCTGCCCGAAGTTGTGCAGGTTGTGCACGTGACGATCGAGGTTGGCTAGACCCTTACGGACGCCCTCTATGTCCTTCTCGTAGATCTGCTTCTCGTTGACATCGCCGTGCATCTTGAGACCCGCTAGGGTAGCGACGATGACTGTCAGCTTGGGCGTGATACCAGCTACACGGCACTTGATGTCGAGGAACTTCTCGGCACCGAGGTCTGCACCGAAGCCTGCCTCCGTGATGGTGTAGTCGCAGCAAGACATAGCCATCTTCGTAGCGATGATCGAGTTACAGCCGTGGGCGATGTTGGCAAAGGGTCCGCCATGGATGAAGGCGGGTGTCCCCTCGGTGGTCTGTACGAGGTTCGGCTTGATCGCATCCTTTAGGAGGATGGTGATAGCACCTCCGATGCCTAGATCCTTGACACGAAATGGCTCCTTGGTCTTGGTGTAGCCGAGGAGGATATTGTCGATACGGCGACGCAGGTCGTCAAGGTCTGATGCAAGGCAGAGGATCGCCATGATCTCACTCGCGGGGGTGATGTCGAAGCCAGTCTCCGTGGGGACGCCATTGCCCACACCGCCTAGACCGGTGATGCAGTTGCGCAGTGAGCGGTCGTTGACATCTAGGACGCGCTTCCAGAGCACCTCGGAGAGTCCCTCGCAGCTATTTCTGTTCTGATAGATATAGTTGTCGAGGAGTGCGGTGATCATGTTGTGCGCTGAGGTGATAGCGTGAAAGTCGCCAGTGAAGTGGAGGTTGATGCTCTCCATAGGGAGCACCTGTGCGTATCCACCACCAGCGGCACCACCCTTCATACCGAAGCAGGGGCCGAGAGACGGCTCACGTAGTGCGACGGCGGCACTTTTGCCGATCTTGTTGAGTCCGAGAGCGAGACCGATGGAGACGGTGGTCTTACCGACACCAGCCTTGGTTGGTGTGATAGCTGTCACGAGGATGAGGTTGCTCTGGGCTATCTTGTCGGGGTCCATGCGTTCGTGTGATACTTTGCCGATGTAGTGTCCGTAAGGCTCTAGCTCTTGGTCTGTGATGTGGAGCTGGTGAGCGATCTCCTCAATGGGCTTGAGCTGACACTCACGAGCTATCTGAATATCTGATTTCATTGTGGTACTATATTAGTGTATAAAGAAAAAAAGGCACCCCCTACAGGGTCGGGTAGACCACTATAGACGACGCCCTAAGTAGGTGATGTAAGAGCCGAAAGCCGGACTCGAACCGGCGACCTACTCATTACGAATGAGTTGCTCTACCAACTGAGCTATTTCGGCGCCTCATTGACGATGCAAAAGTACAACAAACTTTTGATACTACAAAACTTTTGGCGAGATAGTGATCCCGAGCAATCAAAGTCAAAGCGAGACGAGTAACGATTTTGTAGGGACGCACGGATAGTATCTAGTGGGAGGGCGTCCGTTGTAGTACAGCCGTGACATGTAATCGGGACGCTGTAACCATTAACGGGGACGGACGCACGAGCCGTGCGTCCCCACAAAGGGTTACAGCGTCTGATGGCCGGATTTGTCGTGTTGATGTGGTTTGTGTAGGGGCGGACCTGCGTGTCCGCCCACAGAGCACACTGCGCTTCGACGAGGACGGGCGGACACATAGGTCCGCCCCTACAAATCGTAACACGTGTCGTCGCTACTCGTATCGATGTTGACAACTTAGTCGACGAAGTGGAGTAAGTAAATATCCTAATTGAAAAACTTCTCGGAGGCGCTGTTTCTGCAAATAGCTAATCATTAGCGTGTTACGAATTTGTTTTGGAAAACTTTTCGACAACTATCGATTTTGAAGTTGTTTTATTTGGTCATCTCATCGGAAAGCTGTAATATTGCACTCACAATAAACGAGGATGCTTTACGCCGCCTGCCTTTCGTTCGTCTGCGATCTCATAATACTATATAGGGTGCACTAGTGCACATCGCCTAGTCGCTGGGAAACTGGTGCAAGTCCAGTACAGAACCCGCTGCTGTAATTCTCGCCATAGAGGGGGATCATATATCCACTGTCTATAAGATGGGAAGGAGATCGCTCCAAGTAGGGCTACGCCACACACAGCATAGTCCCGACGAGATAAGTCAGAAGACCGACCCTAGTAGACGAAGATAGCACGAGAGCTGGAGAGGCGTGGGGGTCCTAACATTACTTTCGGGAATTGAAGTATGACAACAACTATCAAGCAAATCATCAAGCGGGATGGGCTGCAAGAGCCATTTACCCCGTCGAAGATTGAGAACGCCGTTCTCAAAGCCTACATCGCCACAGGTCAGACGGAGTGTCTCCAGGAGGCGAAAGTCGTTACTATGGGCGTCCTAGCGCGCATCGAGCAGGAGGTCATCTCTGTCGAGGAGGTGCAGGATCTCGTCGAGAGCGAGCTCATGAAGGTGCAGCCGGAGGTGGCTAAGCGCTACATACTCTATCGCGAGTGGCGCAATACGGAGCGCCAGAAGAAGAGCGAGCTCAAGCGCAATCTCGATGGCATCGTCACCATCGATAGTAACGATGTCAACCTGAGCAACGCTAATATGAGTAGTCACACGCCCGCTGGGCAGATGATGACCTTCGCCTCTGAGGTCTCTAAGGACTACACCTACCGCTACCTGCTCCCCACGCAGTACGCTGAGGCGCATCGTCGTGGGGATATACATATCCACGACCTCGACTACTACCCCACGAAGACGACTACCTGCATCCAGTACGACCTGGCGGATCTGTACGAGCGAGGCTTCCACACAAAGAATGGTAGCATACGCACGCCTCAGAGCATACAGAGCTATGCGACACTGGCGACGATCGTCTTCCAGACGAATCAGAATGAGCAGCATGGTGGGCAGGCGATACCAGCTTTTGACTTCTTTATGGCGCCTGGCGTCTACAAGACTTTTCTCAAGCATGTGGCCGACACGACACGCTTATTCCTCCACTGTCAGGGTGCTACAGACCTACCCTCAGTACAAGAGATACGAGAGCTGGCGGGGCAGCATCTGGACTGCATCGTCCCGACATCGACAGCGGTGACGAATCTGTGCCAAGCTCTGAGCCAGCGGGTCAATAAGGAGGTGCCTCGCAAGGAGGTGGTCTATCTGATCAATCAAGCGATAGAGCGCACTCGTCGTGATACGCATCAAGCGATGGAGGGCTTCATACACAACCTCAACACGATGCACTCGCGAGGTGGTAATCAGGTGGTCTTTAGCTCGATCAACTATGGTACGGACACCTCGGCCGAGGGGCGTATGGTGATCGAGGAGCTGATGAAAGCGACGACCGAGGGGCTAGGTGTAGGTGGCGAGGTACCGGTCTTCCCGATACAGATCTTTAAGGTCAAGGAGGGGGTCAACTACTCCGAGGCGGACTTCGCTCGTGCGATGAAGGACTTCGACCGTGCGATGACTGGGGAGATAGAGTTTGAGACACCAAACTTTGACCTCTTCTTGAAGGCTTGCGAGACGACGGCGAAGGCGCTTTTCCCCAACTTTGTCTTCCTCGACACCCCCTTCAACCATAGTGATGAGTGGGATGTGGAGGATCCGCTGCGCTATCGTCATGAGCTAGCGACGATGGGGTGCCGTACGCGTGTCTTCGAGAATATCAATGGCCCTCGCACCTCGATAGGGCGTGGCAATCTATCCTTTACGACGATCAATCTGCCGCGCCTGGCGATCGAGGCGATGCGCTATGCTAAGGAGCAGATGGGGACCAAGGAGGATCTGGGCAAGATGCGCAGTATAGCGATCAATAAGCTCTACACTTCGATACGTGAGATGGCTCGCCTCGTGGGCGAACAGCTACACACGCGCTACGAATTTCAGGCGACGGCCTTGGCACGTCAGTTCCCCTTTATGATGGGCAATGATGTCTGGAAGGGTGGGGGAGCGCTGCGGCCCAACGACCCCGTCGGCCACGTGATAGACAGCGGTACGCTCGGAATCGGCTTCATAGGGGGACACAACGCTATGTGTGCGATCTATGGCGAGGGACACGGCACCAACCAGGATGCTTGGCATACGCTCTACCACTGTATCGAGATCATAGGCGAGGTGGCACAGGAGTTTAAGGAGCGCTATCACCTCAACTACTCGGTACTAGCCACGCCTGCTGAGGGGCTCTCGGGACGCTTCACACGTCTCGACCGTAAGCGCTACGGGATCATCGAGGGGGTCAACGATAGAGCGTACTATGTCAACTCTTTTCACATTGATGTCAAGGAGGAGATCCACATTGCGGACAAGATACGTCTGGAGGCTCCCTTCCATGCGCTGACGCTAGGAGGTCACATCACCTATATAGAGCTGGATGGCGAAGCGAAGAAGAATGTCAAGGCGATTGCTAAGATTGTCAAGCTGATGCAGGACAACCACATTGGCTACGGATCGATCAATCACCCGATAGATACTTGTCGCGAGTGTCACTACAAGGGGGTCATCTATGCTAAGTGCCCGATATGTGGTGGCGAGGACATACTACGTATGCGTCGTATCACGGGCTACCTGACGGGCGACCTCGCCTCGTGGAACTCCGCCAAGCGTGCCGAGGAGGCGGATCGTGTCAAGCATCACTAGCCAGCTCGCCCCCCCCTCGGATGAACGTACTCAAGGTCATACCCGAGACTATCCTCGATGGTGATGGGATACGCTGCTCGATCTACTTAGCGGGCTGCTCCCATCACTGCCCAGGGTGTCACAACCCTGAGAGTCACAATCCGCTCGTAGGGACGCCCCTGACGGAGGATTACCTACAGCAGATCATCGACGAGATAAACAACAATCCCCTCCTCGACGGCATCACGCTGAGTGGAGGGGATCCGATGTTCTGTCCTGAGGAGTTGCTCACGCTCCTCAAGCGTCTCAAGAGCGACACGGGGCAAGAGGTCTGGTGCTACACGGGCTACACGCTCGAGCAGATAGAGCAAGACCCCACACGCACTCCACTACTAGACTATATAGATGTGCTGGTCGACGGACGCTTCGTGCAGAGCCTGTACGACCCACAGCTCCCCTTCAGAGGTAGCTCCAATCAGCGCATCATAGCCCTGCACGAAGGGTCAGCTCGATAGCTTTTGATAGATATGGGTCTACATTGGCTGGAGTAGTATTTGCATCGGGAAGAACTGGGACGTCGATCTTGACACCTCTCCCATTCATTGGGGAGTAGTTTGAGTCCAAGACCCCTAAGCCTGTCAAGAAAGTCATGACTCCTCCTGGGAATTCGTATAAATGTACGTTCCCATTCGCTCCAGATGAAGAAGTTCCTACAGTGATGGCTTTGGGGTTCTTTTGTAGCATCATGCAGAGATACTCTGAGAAGCTTTCGGTCTGATTATCTACGATTAGTATAACATTACCCTTGTAATAGAGTTCACTGCCTAGATGCTGAGGCCCGGGCACATACTTAAACTCTCCTGGCCGCTGACTGTCAGGGTAGACTATGTATGAGAAGTTTTCAGTTTTGGGGATAAAGCACTTAGATAGTTCCCTAAAGGACGATGGATATGGATAGCATCTTAGGTCAAGGATAATGTACTGGGCATTGCAAACTTGACGATAAAAGCTCTCCACATTGTCTTGCTTTGCTGATGCCAAGTGCCAGTAAGCAACGGAATCATTAAGCCACTGAGGCTTCATTTTACCCTCTTCCTCTAGCTTCAGAGAGTTGAAGTAATCCATATGTTCGCTTCTCTCCTTAACTTCTAAGGTGTCCTTGTTCCGTCGGATCTTCAGAACGAAGCTCTCTTTAGGAGTTGACAAAATTGCATTATTGAGAAACTTATCTCGAGTTGAAGCATTGCTCGCAGAGACAAAAAGAGCAAGACTATCACTTAGGTGTTTTATGGGGATGGAGTTTACCGATAGGACTTCATCCCCTTTTTTACATTGGTGGGATAGTTGGCTGATCTCTTACTGTACACAAACCATCTCCCCGATAGAGATCTCATCCTAAACCCAGCCCTGCGCTCTCCGAATAGAAGCGTATCCATGGCTGTCGAGTGAGACGCATGAGAGTCATTCAGTCTTGCTGTGATATAGCGGATTGCCTTGTGGTAATCAACTTCGTTCTCAACGTGCAAAAACATTGGGATAGCCTGTTGCAAGGACAAGTCCCAAGGCTGCTCGAACAACTGCCTGTTTGGATAGAAGTAATAGACAAAGGAGTAGAAATCAAAGAGCCCGATAAGGCGATTAAGTGGATTGCGCCAATCAAGATCTCGATAAGAGTCTCTCCTCCTTATGAGTCCATCAGGTTTGTTGTCAGTGGCAAAGCTCGCACTAGTCTTATCTATCTGAGTGTAAGCGTGAGCGAGCCGACCGAGGAGCATCTTGCTTTCTTGAGTCAGGTCAGAAGACTTTTGTACCCACACCTCTTCGTATGTAGTAAGAAGACTGTCTCTCCTTGTCTTGGCTCCTATGCGTGCTAGCTCTCTCTGTAATGCTTTCTGGAGCTTGTCATTAAAACTCTTGATAGAGACAGGTTCCTCAACCACCTCCTGCAATAGGGGATAGAGCAGTTCACAAGCATATTGCTCTTTGTAGTATGTCGACTTGTACTCAATCAAGCCATATACCTTTGCTATGTAAAACAGCTCTCTATCTCTCTCAGACACCGTGCTATCTGGTAAACAAACAAGATGATCCGTCAGCTTATAGTATGGATCTGAAGGGGAAATACTTGCCTCAAAAGAGTCCTCAAGAAGTCGGGCATAACGAACGATCCCATATCCTAAAAGGATGAGAACAACGAAGACAGGAACCAACCAGAATAGATACTTCAGTCTCTTCACGGGTAAAATAGTAAGAAGATTATACGGAGCGAATGCGTGTGATAAGCACAATGCGCAGTCCTCTGTTCCGCAGCAAATGTACTTGTTTTTAAGGGAATATACGTCACTCACCTCGAGGAAGGGGGGGGAGGAAGCTACGGGTGGCGAAGGGGTGGTGAAGGTCCGTGTCTAAGGTGTGTCGAAGGGCTAATTCCTATTTTGAGGTGCTGGGGGAGAAGCCACCCATAAAAAACTAACTG